>OLGM01000205.1_pt1 | contig 43385 bp, 47 predicted proteins | sample 1606001 | NCBI WGS metagenome assembly OLGM01 (sample SAMN03283294) | human gut metagenome | biome: human-associated habitat; material: feces | host: Homo sapiens | place: Peru | collected 2012
CTACAGGATCAGTGACTTTGCCCTTTTGGGGATCAACGGGGTTGCCCTTTAACATAGAGAAAACCTTGTATGGAGATATTATAACCGATCCCGCTACTCAATTCAAGCCAAAATTCGAATATCTGTTCTCGATTCAAAAAGCGTAAAAAAATAGGTGCCTACTTTTCTCAAGTAAACACCCATAATTTATTTTAACCTGCTTCTCTCATGTCCCATCTTTCAATAGCTTCATACAAGCACGCAGGTAACTTTTCTTTACCATTTTCTAAGATCTTAATTTTCTTCTGTTCCAACTTTTCAGATGCAAGCTTATAAGCTTCTTCGTATGTTTGAACCCGAAAGTCCTTCTTAGTACCGGCTATCGCATACCCGTCCTCTTTTTTGGTGATGTACCATCCTATACTTTTTTCGAATAATGTGTTGATATAATGCTCAACCAGCACACAATTTTCTGGACTATATTCCTTATTACCCTTTACCAGAATATCCTTATCCAAATCAATCTGGTTGCCATAAATACAATGTTCGTCATACCATAATTTAAAATTTGCAAAATTCTGCCATTCTTCACACACCGTTTTGTCCTTGTATTCCGGTTTCCACTTTTTATGGACGTTTTCATCATAACACCTCTGGAGCATATTTTGCCACTTTATGTAGCATTTGGAATAAAGATCTCTTTTTTCACAACCCTTGTATCCTACACCAAACATCCCTCGCTGATAGTTGAACGGATTCCAACCATCTTGCTTCCACTTAATCGAATTGACGATCTCCATGATCTCCTCTTCTTCTACACCATGTGGAGCAGATGAACGGCGACAGATTTCGTTGTACTGGTTATCCGTAACCGGATATAAATGCTTGTAGTAGTTATTCTTGACATCTCCGCCTAAATGCCAGATTTTCATATTATTGGTCATATCATAGTTGACAATAAAATTTTCAACCACTAATTTGCTCGCCGAAATACTGCATTTTTCATATTTATATTTCTTTGTGGATTTCACATATACTTCTTTTTTCAGCGTATATATTTTCTCGCATGTCACATCATCGTATCTGCCGCGGAGCAGTCTATACCTGTCCTTATCCTTTTCAATTACGCGCCCATAATTAGAAATCCACGCATCCTTGTAATACAAAAGTCTGGCAAATACCTCATCGTTTGCTATGGCAGGTATTCCAGACTTATTTTTATCCAATCTTCTATTTTTATCTATTTCTTTATATTTTCTTTGTATTTTCATGGAATCATCCATTCCATTTTCGATGATTTGATTCCAGAATTTTCTTCCTCTTCCTTCAAGGATTTTTTTGCCCATGCACTCTTTGCATGTCCATATACGATTTCTTCCATACGCTTTAGAAAATTGATCTATCGGAAGAATCCTCCCACATGTTCTACACTGTCTTTCTTTTTCTTCAATTTTAATATTTGTAACATCTGTCATTAAATTTCCTTTCATATAAATCAGCACAGAATCCCTCTCCCGCACCGATGCAGCACATTATTTAACACCCTGTCTGCTGGGGAATCATCATGACTTTTATATCCCGAACATGTTACCCGGCATTCATTATTTAGTTTTCTGTAACCTCAGCAGTTCTCATGATCTTTTTTCCATAGTCCATTAGGCTTGCAAAGTTACCGTCTCTCCGGTGGCCATCCAGCATCAAAAGGTATCTGGCAAGCTTACCGTTCTTCAGTGTGGCTTTTGTTATAACGACACGACCGCCCAACTTTTTGTATGTTTTATTCAGCTTTCGTTTCTGCTCATTTCGTTTCAGATACAAAGAACGTTCAATCTGGGATGTGTCGTGCGTTTCGATGTATCTCCGAATCCACGCAAAAGCTCTATCCCACTCTGCCGGATTTTCTGCAAAAACCTGTAGATCTTCGGGCCACCATTTTGCCCACAAATCATAAGCGATATCACTGTCAAACGACTGCTCCATCGACAGCTTATATGCCAGCAGGAGCTTCTTTTCCTTATAACATCTCGGTTTTGTAATAGTTTGTTCCATTCGTTTTTCCTCCAATTTTTTTATTATTCCATGTCCCTCTCCATCGCCATATCCACATCTGCATCCCCATCAAAATCCACAGATACATATTTCACACTTAAATCGCTCAGTTTCTTTCCCATAAACGTAAAATCTTTAAATTCTTTTGCCATTTTCTCACCTCCAAAATTTTGTTATAGTTATTAATCGTAGTTATAGAAATAGGAGAGTACCTTTGACAGTACCCTCCCATGAAAGTTACCTTGATGGTCTAATACCAACTTTTCTTGCATCTTTCACGATCTGTTTGCTTGTATACTGATAAGACTTTTCCAGAATCTCTTGCAGTCCAGGCAGAACATCCTTATCAACATTGCCTTCAACCGTAAGTAATGAATCATAATGATTCGTCACCGTCACATTTCCAGCATTACTGATATTCTGAGGAATACTATTGTAGATCACATTGGCTGCATTCGCGCCAAAGCTACCAAACTCCATAGGCGTAGCCATCATCTTACTTACCATATCAGCAGGAATGACAGAATCATCCTTTTTCAATGGTACCAGGACAGAGCCATCACGATAAATCATTTCAGAAACACCATGATGTTTTGTGTTCATGTTCTCGTTTACAAGAGCAATCTGATCCTTATCTACACGTTCCGTACCATTTTCATATCCGCTGATCTGACTAAGACGTACCCAGCCAAGATCTTTGTATACGCCATCGGCACCAGCAATGTGAATCTTAAAGTCACCTGTTCTCTGACCATTTCCGCCATAATCCTTCGATGTATAGCTATCAATGACAACGCCGCCTGGAACACCGGAATACTTATTACCCTTTGGAGACATACCCCAAGAGTCATTGTAATAAGATCCTGTGAACGTTACGACATCGCCAACACGAGGAATGCCATCGCCGCCCGTTTTAGCAGGTTGTGGTTTTGGTGTAGGAGCCGGTGGTTTCGGCTTCGCATTGACCTTAACAGATACAGTAGTAGACAATCCGCTGCCATCTGTAGTAGAAACAGTGATCGTACAGGAACCAGCTTTCTTAGCCTTGACCGTACCATTGGATACCGTTGCAATAGATTCATTACTTGATTTCCAAGCAAGTGTCTTGTTGGCGGCATCGTTCGGCTTGATCGTAGCTTTCAGACCAACGGATTTACCCTCTTCCAATGTAGTAAAAGTAGGAGTGACCTTCAGTTCGGCAACCTTACGATTGCTTGTATCTTCTGGCTTAACCAACTGATCGGCAAGCTCACTGTTCGCCTTGTCATTACTTTGGATTGGATCAGTTTTTGTACCAGATGCGGCACTAGATGGATTTTTATTTGCACTGGATTGAGACTGTGATGCATTGGAATTTTGATTCTTGACACCTGTCTCTGTGCCTAGATCGGACTGAGCAGTATCGAAATCCGTACTACCTACCCAACCAGTATTTTTGATGATAGAATTGATTTTGCCGTATGCTTCTTGATAAGAGGACACGGCTTTGTCAAGCATAGAATTGATGATCTCAAGCTGTTTGTCGGCATTATGGCTGATTTCGTACTCAGTATCTTCGAGAGACTGTTTTAAGTCTGAAGAAAGCTTATCATAACCCTGTGACTGCATATCATTTGCATGGTCACGCTTAGTATCAGCCAAATCATCTTGTGCTTCTTTGAGTTGTTGCTTCAATTTCTTAACTTGAGATTGAGCTTCGAGGTTATTTCATTTTCTTTTCATCCACTCGCTACGTGGACAAGAGCATTTTTTGCTCCCCATACTTTCGTATGGCATGGGACTATATCTTCTATTTGAATATTAAAATAGCACCCTATGCAGGATGCCTAAATTTGAGTACAAATAAAGCATAGTCATTTAAGGATGGGCGGCGTATCCATCATCTCAGATACTCTTTACAGAGTGCGTCGGGAACCATTTCCGACCTCAAAAACAACTATGCTTATCTATTTTTTATTCGTCTGCAGGTTCTACAGCTAATTCATGCTGTAATCCCATACATAATCCTATATATGTAGCTTCGTCAATTTCGTCCATCTTTTCCGTGGACAAAGTACCTGCACACCACACACCTTTTTTCTCAAAAAGATCCTTTTCTACAGGATACGGTTGTGAGCATAATACCCATGATTTTTCTGTTAATTTTGTTGTACCGGCTTCGATAACAACATCCGTTGCATACTTTTCTCTAGGTTTATACTGTTTATCTGATGTTATTAACATGATTTCAACAGTATTGTATTTTTTGAAATACTCCCCTTCCTGCAACACCAGTACGAATTTAGGTTTTCCGTGTGGATATTTAGGATCTAACGTGTATGGAAAAGTAATATAGTAAATTTCGCCTCGTTTTAAATTCATCTCTTATTTCCTCACAATCTGATTATAAATTTGATTTTGCATCATTGAAAAAAATTCATTCTCAATTTTTACATCTTCATTTGTTTTAGGGCTAGAAGAAAAAGAGATACTTCTTTTTTGCGCTCTTTTTTTTAATTCATCCATTTTTGTTCTAACATCATTATTAGCCATATAGAATATCTCCTTTCTTTAAAATCTCTATATGTTGCATTATAAATATTTCTTCATACTTTATTATAATCAATTTGAGGCGAAAATACTATACAAAATATACCAAAAATAATCATCATGGAATTGTACAACTTGACAAAGCTATAATTTTTTGATTTTTTATTAGCCAGGTGACATCGAAAAACCCCTCGCAATATTTTCAGGTTATTTTTTGCCGGACACTCCTGAACTATGTCCCATATAATTGATGTTTTCTTTCGGATTCCTCCTAGTCAGAATGTGGACGAACATCAAACCCCATTGCGTCAATATATATCGCTTGTCTGACCAAGCAATATATACTATGCGGCAACAGACACTCAAGTTGCCTGTTCATTTATTATACACGATTTCTTTACAGAAATCCATATAATTCTTTTTAATATTCAAATAGTCTATATTTTTTCAACCGCCAATCGCTTGCGGTTTTCCATTAAGGCATTACGCCACCCAATATGGGTTAGTCTCTGAACGTCTTCCATATCATTTCTGACTTAGGAAGTTCGCTGCGTCTGAGTGACTTGCACACTCGGTTATCCCTAGTTTAATTATTTTTATGGTTTCTATCCAATCATGGACTGTGAGTTTATAACTCTACCGCATTCACGCCTACCGTTTCCGGTTACGTTGTAGCCAATTAAACCTTATGGGGACTTCCCGCAATTAAATAGATTTTACAGGAGCAAATATTTTACCCCTTCAAGAGCCATGATTTGTGCTTTAAGGCTATTTATGTTGTTATTCTGAGAATTAATTTTCTTAGAATAGTCATACATATTTTTCTGTTGCGTTAAAGCATCTTTTCTCTTGCTGATTATTTTATCCAGATAATCAACCTCTGTACTCATAGCGTTTTTGTACAGATCAACCAGACTGTCCTGGTATGATTTCACATCTGCAATCGAACTCTGAATACCTTCACGGTAATCTTTTGACTTGTCATTATATTCCGTTAAGGAAATAACACCATTATCATAAGACTCTTTTAGTTTTTGCAGACCCGTGGTATAATCTGCAATCTTTTGTTTCGCCGTACCGATACTCTGCTGTAAGAGAGCAATCTGCGCCAGACCATCTTCCGTAATACGACCTTGTTTATCCAGGAACGCATCATCATTCAGAAGGTCGCGGAAACTTTTCAGTTCATCTTCGAGATCACTGTACTTCTGGATCGCATCGTCAAGAGGTTTGAAACGTAATTCATAGATACTGTTCTTGAGAGATTCGTTATCTGTAATCAGTTCCAGAGTATCCTCTTTCAAGGTCTGGATCTTCTCTGCATAATCTTGATAAGATTTGGAATTGACATCCAGAGTAGCTTGTTTCTTCCGATATATCTCCATCTGTTTCAGATTCTGCTGTACCTGGGCATTGTTATTATCTATGCGGTCAGTATACAGATTTTCTGGCACATCACGATCCTGTGCTTGCAGGTAGGAAATATACTTGTCGTAGACATCGGAATTACGCTTGATTCGATCAATGACATTCTGGATGGTATCAATCTTAATCTGATCTAACTTATCCCGTAGTTCAATAAGGCTTGTGGATGCATCATAAATCTTAGCTGTGAAATCTTGGATATTTTTCAGCGCAGAATTATATGCATCGGAACCTTTCTTCATCAAACCGCTGGAAAGCTGGGATTCCATCTCTTTCTGATAATCGGAAAGCTTTTTGGTAAGCTGATTGTAAGTATCTTCCTGTGCTTTGATTGAATTATTCAGATTAGCATAATTGTCTGGATTGTCGATTGCTACGCCAAGTGCATCGTTGAGAGACATTTTGGAATCGGCGGCATCTTGCAAGGAGCTATTTATGTCTACGATAGCGTCATATTCTTTTTCTATGATTTCTAAGCGTTTTTCTGCTAATTCTGTGATTTTATCTTCGAGTTTAGCTACGTTATCAGTTGCAGACTCATATTTACTATAGTAGTCCTTGTACTCGTCAATCTTTTTCTTCAGATCCTCATTGGTTACTTTCTCCACATCGAGTGTACCATTCTGGATTTTCGAGATATAAGAAGGATCAAGACCTACGTTTGCCGCAAGCTGTAAATACTTGTTGGCTGACTGCTGATTTGCAGTTAATTCCTGCTGAACTTTGCTGATTGCATCATAGGCTTTTGTCTGCTTCTGAGCCAGACCGATTGCACGATCAATATTATCAACCGCAATTTCTGTCGCACGGGACATCTCTTTAAGAAATACTTCAATCCAGTCAAAGGTTTCCTCGGTTGCTTCTTTTGCAGAAGAACTACCAGATGATCCGGAGCCACTTGATGAGCGAGTGGAACCGCCGGAAGATCTTTTACTACTTCCACTACTGCTGCTACCAGAAGATGATTTCGAACCGGTTTTATCCTTTTTCTGATTTTCTTCCCACGTAGAAGAATCTGCTTTTGTTCCAGAACTGCCGACATTAAATCTTCCAGATCCTTTAGAAAACGCACTGCCTAAAGAATAACCACCACCCGCAAGCTGTGCATGAGATCCGGTGACATAACCATGCTCAAGTAACTGCTCCGTCTGATCGCCATTGAACACGACATCATCTTTCTTCAGATTGGCAAATGTAGGATCGCCACCATTTAAGATAAAAGCTTTACCATCCCGAACAATTGCTTCTGGTTTCAACTCATTTACAAGGGCATGTGGTTCATCGTGCGCCAAACCCCAATTACGACTTGCAGTACCTGCCGCATGAGCTGTTCCTATAGCATGTGCTGTACCATTTACTTTTGGAGCGGTACCATTAGTCTTAATATTGTAAGTCAGACTTCTTGTTTTATTGCCTGGTAGATTTTCAAGTCCAGAAACAACGATACTATATGTAACAGTAGCATTCTTGTCCTCGGGGTCATAATTATCAATCGCGCTATGGTCGACTTTGTATTTAACAGTAGCATCCTTATCTTCCGGTGTGTAATTTACAATTGCTTCTTCGTTCACACCAGCTTTTACAAGCAATTCCGGCGTAATTTCAGAAATTTTCGCAGAGACATCAGAAAGAGCATTCGGATCGAGATTAACCCCTATCGCCACATCAATCGGATGCGTAGCAATATTGGAAAGCTTAGACTGAAAATCAGAATCATCAAGACCTAACTTTGCTGTCGTATCAGCGTCCAGGTTTTGTAACTGTCCGGCTAACTGTTGTACTTTCTGCTGCGCATCTGTGGTATCAATGTCGATACCCTGTCGCTTCATTGTGTTCTGCGCGTTCAGAATCTCAACTGCATTCTGATACTCTTGCAGTTTTCCGATCGCATCGCCTAATTCTCCATCCACCTGTGAAGTATCAACCTTCAGAATGGCAGGTGTGTTCTCAAGATTTTGTTTTGTAGCATATAAGGATTGCAGACTATTCACAGCATCTTGTGTATCAGCATTAACAGGAATCGTACCGTCATCGGCTCTGAACTGCTCCAGCTGACTCTTCAGATCAGAAATCTTTTGATCGACAGAACTTGCATCAGCGTCAATGACGATGTTATTCTGTCCAGCTTCCTGCTGTTTCTGCACCAGATAATCAAGAATATTATTAGCTTGTTCCAATCTCTCTGTCCGAACTTCTGGCTCCAAATCAGCATCATTGATCTGTTGAATGTATTCCTTAACTTTATCAATGTCATCTGTGATTTCACCGAATGAATCCGTGTCCAGATTAATACTATCGAGAGATGTCTCGCCCATTCCATCAAGAGCTTCTTTGGCTGATTGAGCTTCAGTCTTTAGCTGTTCCAGAGATTTAACAGGCTGATCGAGGTCGATGTCAAAGCCAAAATCATGCAGTTTTCTTAGTACTGATTGTACAGCTTCCACATCAATTCCCAGTGCATCCGCAATTTCTTGATCGTTTCCGACACCAAAATTAATGTCCCATGAGCCATCCTCATTCATATGCGCCCATTCAGAGTTAAGGTTGGAGACATCTTGTAAGAATGCCTGGCATCCTTCCTGTCCTTCTGTAAAGTAACGCTCCATCTTCGGATATGCTTCTTCATATGCCGCAACGATTTCGTCAACGCTTGCATTGGTCAGATCTTTGTTGGACATAAGGTCAACGAACTCTCGGAACTTGTTTTCACCTACCAGCCCTTTATCATAGAGATCTTTGATAGATTCCATGTTGCTCTGAATGGAGTCGTACATATCACCTTCTTCGCCGCCAGACATTGCATCCTGCCATTGCTGGTAAGCAGAAGTAGCTGTCTGGTACTGATATGCAAGATCTTCCAGAGAAGAGATGTTATCCAAAATACTTTGACGCTGTGATTCTAGTCCGCTGACATCTTGACCTTTTACCATAGCATCGGCGATCTGCTCCTCAATTTGTCTAAGAGCTTCCTGTTGATCTGCTAAACCGGAAAGATAGTCGGCTCTGTTCATTTCAGACTGCTGCGCCTGTAATTTTGCTAACTCCTCACGGTTGATATGGTAACCGTCTGCCGTCTTTTCAAGAGCACGCGCCGCGTCATTCCCGAACATTTCCCTAAATGCTTTCACATTATCAGCGGAAATACCCGATCCCGAAACAGATTCAGACATAATCGTCTTGAGCGTTTCCAGATTTGCTTGTGCTTGCTGAATGGTAGTATTGACTTCTGAGAAGGAATCATCCACTTGATTCATGGATACGGTTGCCGTCATACCCATATCCGTTAAGAGATCAACAACTTTTGCCACACTTTCAGCAGAATCATCGGAAACAATTCCGAGATCCATTGCTTCGTTTACTGCCATGCGTAGAGCATCTTTACCAGCCACAACATCACTTGTGTCAAGATTGATACTCTTGAGGTCAATGTCTGTGTAATTCTTCAGCTCTTTCAGCTTTGAAAGTACAGTATTATTTAACTTATCTGCACCTCTACCGGACAGCCGTTCCTTGAACTCATAAGTTTTTTCGGATGCTGTATCAATACCATCTGCAATCTCATCAAACAGTTCCTTGTATTTCTTACCGGAATCCGTACTAACAATATTATCTACGGATGCTTTTACTCCATCTAATGCAGTCTTTGCTTCTTCAACTTTAGAAGTATCTCCACTTTGCAAAGCTTCATTATATTTGTCCACTGCATCCGCATATTGCTGATATACAGTTGCTGGTTTATTGTTACCGTAACCTTCTGCGATCATGGAATTTTTCAGATATTCCTGATAAACTTCTTGGTGCTTGTCCAAAATATCCTTATATGAAGATTCAGCATCTTCAGCCGCACTGATAATGTTATCAAAGTAATCGGTATTCTTGCCCTCGTCTTGGAATTGACGCTTCAGTTCTTTAACCGTGGAGAGGAAGTTCTTCAGCTTCTCGTCTGCTCCCGTGACTGTTTCATTTTCAAAGCCTAATTGGAATTGCCCTGTGGCTAGACCGTTATATTGTTTTAGTCCGGCCTGTTCTGCCGCTTTCTGGATTTCTTCAATCTGGGCTTTGTTGTTCTTATACCGCTTGAGCATCTTTTTGTAGGTGTCATTGTTCGTGTATTCGGATTTCTGTGGTTCCGATCCGAGCAAAGCTAAAGTAGGCGTATTCCCAAAGAAAGACTCATAATCATCTTTGGTCATCTTCTTCTTGGCTTTTTCGTAATTCTTCTCGTTATCCGAATCATTCAGCCAGCTTTTCGCATTTTCAACTTTGAGCTGCTGCATCTTCTCAATCTGTTCATCCAGCTTACCATTTACAAGATCAATTCCATCCGCTTGCTCACCATAGGAATCCGACAACTGACTCTGAATATCAAGAAGCTGACTTTTAGTGTTATACGCTTCCTGTTCTGTCAAAGTACCGGAATCAAGAGAATCCCTTAGTTCCTGTACCTTTTGGATATTGTCATCTAAGGATTGATTACGCTCTTGTAGCTCTGCCGTAGAATCTTTGGTGTGTTGAATAGATTCCTCCACGGACTGATTATAGCTCTGCCATGCCGCAACACCGACGGTAACGGCTGTGGTTAACAAGAAGATTGGATTGGCAGCAAGCGTTGCAACCAAACCTTTCATTGCCGATCCGAGTGACATGGTTGTTGCTGTTGCCGCGCCTTCCGCAGTAGATAAGCCCATGGTTGCAAGTTCGGCTTCTGCTTCACTGGCAGACATTCCCCGATTCACAAGAATTGCTGTTCTTTGTGCCGTGTTCAATTCTGTACTGGATAACACAAGTGCGGTTTGCGATTTTGACAGTCCTTGCGTAAGCTCCAAAAGCTGGCTCATATTAGAAGTGACACCTGTACCAGTTTTCAACATAGACATCGCTTTTCCAAGATTTGAGAATTCCTGTACAGCAGAACCAAAGCCGAGAACGAGCTGTTTCACTGCATAAAGACTTCCTGCTGTTCCTAGTCCTGCAATCGCACCTTTGAGGATATTCGTTTTTTCCGCGAAATCAGTAACCGCTTTTGCTCCATCCAGCGCCCAGCTATACATATCATCTGATACAAGAGATGAACTTAACGACTCAAAACTTGCTTTCAGCGCATTCGTCTTTGCTTCAAGCGAGGAAAGATAATTGTCCTGGAACTTCTTTTCAGCTGTACCAGCAGATGTTTCTGCAACCTCTGCATATTTCTGTGCTCTGTCATAATGCTCCATCAAAGTACGGAATACTTCCTGCTGTCTTGTGCCAGCAAATGCTTTTGCAAGCTCGTTCTGCTGGACTTGATTTAATGTACTCCATTTAGCGGCAAGGTTATCCAGAACATCACTGTAGCTGTTATACTCGGTAACTGTTTTTCGCAGATCAATGCCGACCTTCTTCAAACTGCTCTCTACATCAGAAAGTAATTGAGTTGTTCCGTTATCATCAACCAGTTCATAATTTTGTGCCTTGATATCTGACATTCTGGCGAAAATACTTTTGAATGCTGTACCCAAAGTTGACATACTTGGGGGTTGCATGATTTCTCCAACGGATGCCATGTAACCAAGTAGTTTGTCCATGCTTACACCAGCAGTGTTTGCCATAGTGGACACACGAGACATCGCTTCCATCAGTCCACCTGCATCCGTCGCAGATTCAAGGTCAACTTTTGATACCTTATCAACGATTCCCATAACATTCTCAACTGCCACATTGTAACCATTCATAGCCGCAGTCAAATATTGTGTTGATTCTTCCGCATCCAAACCAGATACCTTACTTAGAACAATAGAATCTTTTAGCAATGTATTCGTCTCGGCTAATGATTTACCCTGTCGGAGCCATGCATCGCTGCCACTTGCAACATCGACGGTTATCGCACCTAACTCTTGTCCCAGCTCATTGTACTGCTTCATCAAGTTCTTGACGGTATCGTAATCATCTCCCGTTGCCATCTGTAGAGAAACTAAGGAATCATTCAACTCACGAACAGTTCCAATGACTTCCCGTCCGGCATCGCCAATCTTATAAATTGCATCTTGGAGCAGATTTGCGGCAGAGTACGCAGAAAAAGCATCTTTGAACGTACTTCCCAAAGATTGAAAGATGCTCTGTGACTGCCCTCCGGTACTATTGACGTTCCGCAAAGCTTCCTGTAATTGCGTAATTCCAGAAGGGTCAACTTCCGGCGAGATTTTATCTTTAACCACATCGTCAACCGCTTCTTTCACGCTGTTTGTGTTGACTTTTAAATCCAACTCAATATCTGTGATTTTATCAACTGCCGCTTTAATCTGAGAAGCGATTTCGTCTGAATCAATCTTAAACTTAACCGGAATGTCCATCTCCTCACAGGCTTTATTTAACTTGCTCTGAAGATCCGACTTATCAACATCAATTTCGACTTTTACGGATTCATCGCCTGTAGTCAGTTTACGAATTGCACTTTGAAGATTAGAAAGCAACTGCTCCTCATTAATATCCAGATTAAGCTTGATAGCTTCGCCCGCACCCGATGATGCACTTTCAATAGCACTTCGAATATCCGCGGCGATCTTTTCTTTGTCAAGCTGTACGTCAATTTTAATAGTTGTTTTTGCCGCTTCTGTCGCATCCATGATATTTTTCTGAAGATTGCTTTGAAGATTCTTGCTTATCTCCAAAACTTCCGCATATGCAGAATTATTGACCTCGCCCTTCTGCTGCGCAGTCATGTTGGAAGAAGTAAAAACCTCATCCATATCTGTCCGAGCCTTCTTCAAAAGATTCATCGCATAAACAATCTGGTCAACTTGATTTGTAATATTTTCACTGAAATGCTCCGGGAATAAATTTGACATCTCTCCCCAAATTGAATCAATGGAGACTCCTTTTGTCGCATCCCGAACGATTTTTCCGATATTACTATTCAGAATCTCCTTATACTGATCTGTTCCTAGAGCATTCTTCAGATCGTCCGAAACATAAATTTTTTTCCGGTTGAAGTAGTTGTAAAAATCATCGTATACTCCGGTTGCTGACTTAATAATTCTGGCATTCTCAGTAACCGTTTTTGCCATCTGCTCCATGCCGGAATAGAAACCAGATGCGTTTTTGAAATCAAAACCCTTGCCATTCCACGTTTTACTCAAGCTGGTCATCATATCATTTAACTGGGATTGGATTTTTGAAATGATAGATTTGTCACTGATATTAAAAGAATCAGCAATCTGTTTGCTGATGTTAGATGTGTCGAGCTTAGTTTTACTCAGCCCTTTTTGAATATTGTCTGTAATACTTTTCGCATTCTGACCGTTGATGTCAACATCCAACTTAATCGTGCGCTTTTTATTAATTAATTTCTCAATCTTTTCATCGGCTTGCTCTGTATCGAGATCCGCTTCTATCTTAACTCTAAAATCTTCTGCCATATTACTGCTGTCCCTCCTCTAAGTGTTTGTCCTCGAGCAGGAGTCCAGCGATAGCACCAATCAACGCACCTGCTCCAATAATTCCGCATGCAGCAGCATACTTCTTTGACAGTTCCGCGATAACTTTTTCTTTGATCTCCTGTTCATCGAGCGCGGAATCAATAATCATCTTGAATGTCTCTCCATTCAGTGACGTTGTAATAAGATCGGAAAGGTAATATTGCTGACCCAGACTGTAAATATTCCACTTTTCAAGAATCTGCCGGATGAATTCTTTGTCACCCACATTACTGTCAAGTCCAAAATCTTCACTCGGATAATCTTTGCCAAGAATATTATTGTCCTCTTGCCAGCCATGCCAAGCACCTTTCCATAACGTATCTACTTCTCTGGAATCAATTTTGAGAAAATGATTACTAACTTCGACACCAACCGTGTAATACTGTCCGTCAATCGGGTCTTGCTCTATTTTTGCTTTTGTTACAACACTGCCCCTAACCCATGCATAATCTTTTTTGAATCTTAAGGAAACTTTATCTCCTTCTTTGAGATCCATAAAAACTTGATATTCCAATTTTTTGTTATCCATATGTAACCTCCGTAATTATTTTTGAAATCTTTTTCCAAACGCTTCATTTATATTTTCCTCAATATTCAATTGTGTTCTCTGCCAGAAGCCGCCGTTGCCTAATAAGACGCCATCTTCTGCATAACTGTAGATAATATCTGTTGGTCTGCCCGCCGGATAATATTGATAAGTCGTATCCAGACTCAGCTCCCCTGTGTACGAATCCCCTCTTCCATATAGTCGCATTTCTGGACTTTCTGCTAACTGGCCTGTTCGATGGTAACGTCCTTCTGGAGCAGTGTAGAAATTATCCACGTTTTCATGAAGATCTTGGAATGACTTTTCGACCGCTTCCTCTGTGGCATTTCTGACTTCTTTTTGAAGGGATTTCTTTAACTCATTCCATGAATCAAATGTTTTACTCATTATTTTTTCCTGTAATTATTCCGACTGACTCGGTGTTTTGCCGACTCAGATATTCCTCTAGTCTTTTAAATAAATGTGGAAATAGATCAATTTTCCCATTCTTAAATCTGGAAAGCACAGCAGAATTAATGTTTGTTTCCTGCGCAATGTAGCATTGCTTCTCCCGTTTAAGCCTTTCTATGTACAGTTCACGTAATTGCTCTTGTGTCATTTTTTCTTATATCTCCTTTAAATTTTTATATATCATCTTTTTTTGATATAAAAATAAGACCATGACAGTGTTGGATCCATCATGATCTTATCTTTACAGTAAGGACTACTCGACCTACGCTTCTTTCTTCCGTCCATGAGAGAGTATTTTCTTATATTTGTATCTTCTCTACCTGCTGTTTCTATCAACATGCAGAGCATTCTCTCTCTCATAGGACAATATTGATTCTGCTTAATTTTTAAGTGCTTTTCACAAATTATTTTTAAAATTTCAGTTGATTTTGCCACCTTTGAAACAATTTAAAAACAATTCTGAATCATAATCATAAAGTACGGTCATCATCCGACTCGGGCATTTGCATCGGTTACTTAGCGCATAGACGACCAAAGCTCTCATTGTTCCCTGCTTCAGCTTCCACTTTTTGAGCTTTGCCGTACATTCAGAAAACGCATTGTCCAACTGCCACTCGTAATTTTCGTCCGATTTGTTCAGATCTCTTACTGTTCGGTCATACGCTTCGACAGCTTCTTTGACTTTTTTGAATTGTGGGCCACTCTTCTCTGCATCTGAAATCGGCTCCATAAAATAATCAAGATATTTATACCGTGCAACTTGATACTGTTTCTCCACCCTTGTGTCGATTACCTTCTTATCAATAATGTCACTCAAAATATCCATGGGACATTTGAACTCCCTAACTTCGTCTTCTGTAATTTTACATTTATCCTTCTGTTTATTTTTCTTACTTTTATAAAAGAACTGCGGATAGATTTTGCCATCTGGCACATACTCCATAATTTCTTTTTTCAGATTCTTTAGTTCTCCGGATGGTGTGATATCATAAATCCTTTTCGCTCCATCAATGCAGACCTGTGCAATCACAGAGCAGATCACAAATATCTCCTCCAGTCTTACATCCTTTTCCCCTTTATCAACGTAACGATCAAAATAATAACTCAATGCCAACTGTGCAATATCACTACTCTGTCCGATGCCGATCTGATTTCCGGAAATTGTAGAATCCATCTCTGCAAAGCTATCCATATCTTTATTATAATTACTCGTTCCCGCAAGTGGAATTTCATTTATAATAGTTGGATATTCCTTATAAGCTTTTCTTGCTAATTTGACAATTTCTTTCTGATCGGTCACATATCCATAATCGCTATCATAATCTTGAGAGTTAAGACGCGGTTGCAGATCAGTCCCGATTCCATTTGTAACGATTACATTATTGCCCAGTTTGGGGAAATACTTTTGGAGCAGGGCAGGGTAAACATTATAAAAATGTACGATATTATTCGGACTGTTATGTGGAGAACGAAAAACCGCTAATCTTGTTCCCTCTGGAAATCTGGTAGTGTAACATTCGATTCCATCCGACCGAACAGAAAAGCATCCTTCTTCCAGTGGATCCTGTCCAGTTGCTTGCATCAACAACGCTATTGGATTTCCGCAAAAGGTCAAATTATCTCCATGTTGGAGCAGTTTTCCGGTACGGAATCTTTTATTTTTCAGCTCCTCGATAATCTCGCTCTTCTTCCGCATCCAGAAATCCAGATGGATGATCTCGGGATTACGATCATATAACGCCGCCAGAACATTTTTAACACTGTATTTCTTCGATGAATCCATCTTCAGATATTCCACAAAAGCGGCCGGATCTTTTATCATCTGATTGATATAATCAATGCTTGGCTGCGCAATCTTTTCCAGAATCTTTTCGTCTATTGTTGGAAGGCTGTTATTAATCTGGTAAGAGCTTCGTTGTAGATCGCCCCATTTACTCGAATGTGCTGTTTTTACGATGGAAAACGTATAGCCATCCTTCTTCATGACCTTTTCATAATACTCGTATGCTTTAACCGGAGTATCACCCATCAGCTCTTTGAATTTTAACCATTTGATCGAGTTTTCCGTCACGATTACCCGAATATTTGATACCTTAATCTGCCGCCCGAACATATCTTTTACTTTTGCAGTCTTATATCTATCTCCATAATGATTTTTCAAATATTCCACCACATTTCCGCGGAATAAGCAAGATTTGAAAAAGTGACTACGACAGTAAATGAATCCTTCCATACTCTCCGGAAATAAAGATTCATCAATCAGACCCTCTCCGTCCCATAAAACATTTGTAACTTTGCAGTTGTCATCTTCGAAAACCTCACACTGCTTTTGCTCATTCGTGCGAACACATAAAGCCTTAATAATAGAAGAAGATTCTCGGTCCTTGACAATCAACATATTTTTCAATGGAATTTGGATAAAGTCTTTCGCCGCAGCAGTAATCATTGTGCTATAGGCTGACAGCTCGACAATCTTTGCGCCCTGCTCCGGTAATGCGTTGTAAAGATCCATCGTCAAATACTTCTGTGCCACTTCCAACAGATCTTCCCGGATGAAGATACAAGAACCTTCTTTCGCCTTACCCGGGCTACGCATCAGCATTCTGTACTTGATTGTTTTTGCAAGCTCTGGTATCGACTTTCCAGTCTTGGAATCGTAAGACTGCCATGTGATTTCTGCTCCATCGTTATAATATTTCTTTCTAAGCTTTTTCGCAGAAATCCTAGAAACGTAATCTTTCTGTCCCTTCAGCTCTTTACGCCCGACATCTTCTATCAACCCATTTTCGCTGTAGCCATCCACATAATAATCGAACTTCATCACGACAAAATCCAAACTCTCCCGATTCTTTTTGACCGTTACCCCGTGGTTAATCATGTATCGGGTGAACATGCTGTCTGGCAAAACTGCTGCTCCAAACTCTAATCTCGAGTCCTTAATTTCTCCATCGTATTTACTACGGTACTTGTATTCTTCCTGCACCTGGTACAACCGGTTAGCCTGTACGCTTCTTATTTTAAGCTGTCCATAGTTTTTGCTACTAATAATACTCACTCTCCTCTTCTATATCCATACCCCATTGCAAGGGATATTTTATCTCTTATCATTTTTCCTGCCATCCAAACCGCCTATATGGTTAATTGCTTACCCTCAGAACAAAAGTCGATTCTAGCGGAATAATCTCACGCAGAACCCTTAATATAGACGATTTGAAAGACAGGATGAAATGCGTGTTTCAAAAATTGATTTCAGATGATTCTTCTTCGACTCTTTGATGCAGTTTAGAAACATCTGATTCAAATTTTTCCAAAATATCATGGACTTTTTCAATATGATCTTTATCCATTTTCGCAATGGCACCACTTACCCGTCCAATAAAATCTTGGCATAATTCTTCCAGCCACTTTAGTTCTTTATCCTGTTCGATATGCTCCTTCGGATCTCCGCAATTTTTGCATGTACTGCTTTCACGCTTGCGTACCTCTTGATACGCTTTATGAACGGAAATCTCGCCCGCTTTAAGCTGTTCTTTTAAATCAGGATTATCTGACTTCATAACCGTATCCATTTTCTGGTACGTTCCTTCTGATACGCCAACAGCTTTCGCCATCTCTTCACGTGTATTAACCTTTGACAAATTTGTCAAACCTTTACCAGCCGCCGACTGATTTTCTTTAGCACGTTTTTCGTAAACACTTTTGAATTTCTGTGTGATTTCATACTTATCAATATCGCTCAAATTGCGGCGGCCTAACTGCTGTTCGAGCATCCATTTCTTTACATCATCCCGAGTAGGTAATTCGTCCTGGTACATATATTTATAGCTGTTCCAGCAGTCCCAATAGACATTATTCTTTTTTAGAATCCTATATCTGTTATGTCCATCAATAATGATGTGTCTTCCTGTATCTGGTTCTTCCCACACTTTAACAGGATCAAGTAGGCATTTTTCAAAATACTTTGTTCCAGATTTTTAAATTCTTCCGGTGACAGCTCCGGTAATAGCGCTTCAAATTCCGGATCAACAACTAAATCTTCCAATTTTAACATATAAAAACTCCTTTCGAAAACTTTTCAAGTAATATTTGGGGGTGTCCACCGTGGACAACTCGTTCCACCATCTATTCTAAGGTCGCCTTTTGCTACTTTAACCTTAAAGGATGTCTCCATTTTCTACGGTTAGCCCCAGTGTTGGGCTAGTCAAATCTCAAAGTCGAAGCTTATATTGAACACGTACCCCCCCCCGGTACGGGTTGCAACACTTACCGCATACACAACTGTCAGAACGTCGATTGGCACATTCCCATTTTGGGAATCTGGTGTTGCTGAAATGGACCCCCCTACTCAATAACGATTTGTTATCGGGTTATGACGGTATGAAGTCCCGATTTAGGACTCCATCAATTCGCTGCAAAGGTTAGCCCAAACTGGGTACCACCAGCTCAGACAGTTTCATGTTTTGGATGCCTGTGAATTTTACTGCATCTCCATAAAAATCAAAATCAAATGCGATGCTTTCTGCATAAATTTCTGAGTAGTATTCTTCAAAGATTCTGAAAAGATCATCTTCTGAAATTTCTTCTCCAAACAGTTCCTCCACATATTTCTTGACAGTTTTTTGTACAATGTTTTCTTTAATCTCTTTCAGCAGATAAGAAATCTGATCTCCGTATGTTTCATAATCAAAGCCTTGATGACTAATGAACGTCGCTCTCCTCTGACCTGTAAACTCATTTTCGAGAAAATCAGCAATCGTCTGATCCAGAGAAACCAGCTCATCCACATAAATTTCTCCAGAATCATCATACGGGCAGTCGCCGCGCGTCCATTCATAATGCTTTGGAACAGGTGTGATATATCCTCTGATTTCTTCCAGTAGCTGCTCCTTGATGGAATCCTTTTCCAATTCAAACTGTTCGTTGATTTTCTTTGCAATCTCTTTTGTGTGGTCTTTGATGATTTCAATGTCCATGATTCTTCTCCTCTTCATTTGTTGTTTGTTCATCTGGAGGCGGATTGACACTTCACTATATATTCTAGTGGGATGCCAAAACGCCCCCACCCCATATTACTTTCTTCTACTACGTCTTTTTGCATGTTCCCATGCTATACCAGCATTCTTTGCAATATCTTCTGTTTCCCATAACCATCTGATGGACTTTTTGAACGGTTCACTCTTTTTAGTCTTAACCAGTGCAGTTTCTTCATCAATGATCTCAAGCAAAGTTACCATGATAACTCCTGTATAACTGTTTGTGTAGTATTTCTTTCCAATTTCTAATTCATTTGCTTTCATTAGTATTCTTCTCCTCTTCTGATTTCTTATTTTTACAAAAACATTTTTATATCAAGCATGTACAATCAAAAAATAACGTAGCACGAAGTATGAGTGCGGAGTGATTTTTGGTCATTCCTCTGGAATGCTACTCTTGCATGATATAGTTACCATTTACAATCATGTCTCTGATCTGATCGCAAACAGTCCATGCAGGAATGTTCTTACTTTTTACCTGCGTCAGCTCTTCTTTGATCTGGTCAATGTTCATATGGCATCCCCATTTCAGAACGTTCATGAATGGTTTTCGTGCTTCGATCCAGTATTCCATCTTCTGTTTTCTTTCATTTTCTTCTCCGCACGCTGTTACCAAAGCATTTTCATACTTTTTACTTGCATGTGCATACTTAGCAATTTTCTTATTGTATTTTGCTGTGCAATTTAATACGTATTCCTTTGTAAGAATATGATTGCTCAGTCTTTCTTCCATCTTCGTCTTGTAACTCTTATCCATGATATGGTCTCCTTCGTTATAGCAGCTCCGCTGACTAATTTTGCATCCGCTCGCTTAACTCGCTACTGCAAAATTAATTGTGTCTGTACTTAAAAAATTGATTCTTTAAAAAATGGCACTTTTAAATCTCATAGTAAAAGGGTTATCTTTTATTAGTATATTAAGAAGTGCCATTTTTTTATCTTCCTATATTATCGGATATAAAGTGCCAACTTTTCTTATTTCATAACACCCTTTTAATGGTCAAAATCATATAACGTATTCATCTCTTCATTACTTGCAAGAAATTCTTCCAAAGAAAACGTCATATCCTTATGTCCTATTTTAATCAGCTCATTCATCAGAAGATTTTGTGCTTCCAAATATGTATCCGGTGGAGTAAATGGTTTATCTGGTTCTTTAAGTGAACGATGCGTACCATCAATAAAACTTTCTATGAACTTCTCTCCCCATACTTCTTTGGCATCTCTGTATTTATCACATTTTTCTGTCCATGTTTCTAACTGTTTCTTTGCACTTTCTTCTATCGTTTCCAGCACCTTCTGATTCAGTAACTCTTTTTGCAGATCTTCTTTTAACTCTGCATAGGCTTCTTTTACTGCCGGGATGTAAATGATTTTTATTTGTCTGAAGCAATGATCCCATCCGTATTTTTCAAACAAAATTGCATTTACTTTCTCATAAAATTCTTTTTCCTGGAATCGGAAAAACACCTGTACCATTTTGTCGTATTTGTATATTTCGTGCAGGACATAATGTTCAACATCGAGGATGATTTTCTTTTCATCGTCATTTGCAACGGAATAAATCGGTCTGCCGTATTTATCTTTTGTTACAATTACAATCTGCTGTTCATATTCAATCAACCTTCTACTTCTTAAACTCTTCAATGCCGAATATAAAATCTCTGTCAGTCTTTTATTGCATCGCTGATAAAAATGTCGAATTTCCCATGTGGTAATGATAGTGTCCAGATCCTTTAATTGATCTTCCGCTGCATCCCCATACTTCCGATTTACGATTCCCAGCATTTTCCACCAATTTCGTTTCGTAAGAGTGCTGGTATAACCGTTTTGTTTGGAAAGGTACTGTAGAAGAATGATTTCGATGTATCGAACATAGATGGCGCGATTTCCAAGCTTACGTTTATCATCCTTTGGTAACGGAGTATCGTATACATCCGTGATAATGAATTTCTGACCAGATTTTTCCCAGTCGAAATAACGTTTGAAGTCTTTAAGCTGCAATGTTCGAGATTTTCCGTCTCTTACTGGCTGCTGCAGCATTTCACAGAGAACTTTGTAATTCTTTACCGTCATTCCGATTACCAGTGCCGATGTATCAATTACAGGTTCTTTGCAATCACTTGTTGTGTCTGCCACAGCCGACGGATCGGATTTTTGCATCATATCAAGTACGCTCGTCCACACTTCCATAAATTCGGATGTACTTTCAAAATAATTCTGGACATCCAACGTTTCCGCAAGACTTTCTGCTATGATAACATCCACAGCATAATACATATCCAAGAGTAACTGACGGAATGATTCATCCATTTTTGACTCTGTACCGTTACAACTGTTCACGACATATTTTTTTATTCCATCAATGACCTGTCCAATTGTCGAAAGTGATCCTTCCACATCTGGCAAAGGTTCCTTTACCATTTCTTCATCTGGCACGATGGAATGGTATGGTACTTTCTCCATATTGCACGTATATCTTTCCAGCGTTTTCAGTGTTTGATATTTGTAATTCCAATCAATCTTTTCTGCATACCCCATGTATTTTTCTCCTCTCCTTACGCTTTGATTCCAGGCGACGGCATGGATGCCAACTGCTTTTTTCTCACCTCTGAAATCACTTCGTTAATCATCTCGTTTTTTTCATCCAACGTTTTCCGAAGTGCATAGTAGGCACATCCCAACGCATCCACGATCTCCCAGATGTTCGGGTAAACATCTTCGGAATTCCGGTCGATTCCGCTGATGCAAACATCTGTCATTTCATATTTGAATGTTCCCTGTAAATTGATTTTCTCTACCGGAAGATCCGCATATTTTTCTTCGTAGTTCTCCACAAATTCGGCTGCCGTTTCACTAGATTCTTTGAATTTCCGGCAGATATTGTAGAAATGCATCGGTGTGACATAAATACCCGTACTGTTTATAAATTCGTGTCTGCTCACAAAATCTTCATAGTTTAGCTCTCCCTCAAATTTGCATGAGAGCGTATCTGGATGGATAAGTGGTTCTTCGTATTTATTCATGATCTGTGTCCTCCTGTGTTTGTATAGGGAGCAGTCGGCAATGACTACTCCCTATATCTATTGTTCTCTGCTGTGCTTATGAAAAAGTTGTTTTTGACAAGCAGTTTTTTACCTGCTCCATAGTAACGCCATCGGATAAGCTGAGTGTGGCAGTAATGCAGTTATTACAGTACAATGACATGAAACCTACTCTGATCTGCAAATGTTCGCCGTCTTTGATGTCGTATTTGAAGTCAAGTGATTCGGAGAAAACACCAGCGGAAACATAGTTATCCAGATCTTTGCAAAACTGTTCTGCTGTAAAGGATCTAATCTTTCCTGTCTCCTTGTCTTCTGTTTGCACATCAACTATTGATACCAGACCAGCGTTGATGACCTGCTGCAGGTTCTTTGCCGTAGTCATTCTGTAATTATTCATTCTGACTGCCATCCTTTCATGAAAAATACTCGTTCAGCTCTTCCAGAGTCATACCCTGCTCACTTGACTGAATGATGCCGCTCTCGTCCATAACCAGCCATTTCTGAATACCATATGCGTCTCGAAACATTCCCAAATGCATGTGTTCTTTCTGTGCCTTTTCTCTCATCATCCCAGCCGTCAACACTGGAATTACATCGACTGCATATGTACCTTTTTCATTTTCTGCTGTGGAATATTCTACGATGTCTCCTTCTTCCAGATAACGGAAGCCTTTCATGCGGATGTTTCGCTGATGAACAAATACATCTGCTCCTTCGTCTGTCTCGATAAATCCGTAGCCCTTTTTCGCATCAAACCATTTAACTGTTCCTGTTGTTTTCATTGTTATTGTCTCCTTTGTTTTTAATGTGATTTTCTGTGTAACAATATCTAACGCACATCTTTGCTGTCCTTCCAGAACGCTCGATATGTGCGCTTCAATCTCATGCATTACTCCGCTACTGTCTACGGTTTTCAGCACATATGCACTTTGATTGGTACTCGTATTTGTTCTCTTACTGATGTTGAAAATTTCAATGTTGTACTGTTTTTGAAATTCCCCATACTTCTGAATGGCTGTATTAATAATATCTGCATCCAGTTCTCGCATATGCTCGATTAATATGTTGCCTTTGTAATAGACATCATATGTATGAATATTTGCACGTTGCTTTCCGATGATCTTTACACGTTTAGGATCTGATGTATGATTTACGCATACTTCAATCTGCTTAGAAACAGGCGGTATTCCCGCATTTTTCAGTGAATTAAAATATTGCTCTGCATCTTCATATTTTGAAAATGATTCGCATTTTTGAAAAAGCATCCCGCCGCTGAAACTCGGGCATTCATCATCCACCCAAACAATATATGTATCATCATATTTTGCCAAATTTACTACTGCGGGCGTACTATCTTCCAACATGGCGCATTCTTGTGTTAGATAACCGTAATCATCTGTGAGCAAAATATCCGCTTCATCTGTTAGAAGTTCATACAGATCTGATTCGTTTAATTTTTCCAATGCTCTATTTGCTGTCATCCTTTTAAGCTGTCCCCCTTATATTCAGTTGTTCTCTCATTGGATGGAAGAATTATGCGATATACTGATAGTCCTTGCTTTCGATCAGATTTACAACCTTTTTCACAAACTGCGTGGAAACAAGATTGTCAATGTTTGCACCGAACGTCTGCAAGGAATCAATGTCGATTACTTTCAGATCGTACTTAGAAATGTCCTCTTCGTTGATGGGCGTATGGAAGGTGTGATTGCCACCAATGTCATAAAACAGATAGTAATTGTAACGTGGATCCCCCTCCATCCAAACATCCACGAAGTTGACATATTCTTTTCTTTCGTTGTCCCAGTAACTGCCTGTGCGATATGCCGTTTCCGGATTGTCATACTGGAAATATTCTTCATCATAATCATAGAAACGTTCCAGATATGTGCTGTCCAGCTCTTCCCGATGAATACAAACGGGCTTGATTACTGACAGCATGATATATTTCTGATCGTAATACGCTTCTTTTCTGCTTCTGGCCTTTTCTTCGTTGTGATATTTGTCGTAACGATAGCCGCGATACTCTCTTTCCTTATCCCGCCAGTTCTTTGCTCTCTTATTGGAGCTATAAAGACAATCCAGAAGCATCTGTTTGGTGATGATATGCTGTTTCAAGTTATTAGTGTAATCTGCTGGTGTTCTCATGACTGCTCCTCCTTCTCTTTTTTATTTAAGTGCATTTTTCATGGTCGTACGGGTATAGTCGATATACAATGTAATTACCAATTCTGTCTCCGAGATAATATCAATATCTACCAATTTATCTGGTTGCTCATCATTAATCTTGCTGGTCACTGATTGGATCCCTTTCATGTAAATATATTCCCTATAAGGCACCAAATTCTCCTTCCGATACTCAAGAACCAAATCAGTACCAATATCATCTTTTTGGAAAGAGATAGTGTTAATCATGGATTTTGAAGAAAATTCATATCCAAATGTCTGCACTGATCCATTGACGTTTAATTTAGTGAGCATCTGTAATTTTTCTACGCTGTCAATTCCCAGCAGATGCTCCTTTACTGCATCACCTTTCATGAATTTTACAATTTTATTTTTAGTGTCTTTCATGTTTTTGTCTCCTTCGCTTTTTATAAAAATTCGTCCATCATATCTTCGATTGACATTGCTTTTTCCTTCTTTTTTGATGGACCATCGCTGAACACACTTAAAAAGCCCATATTTTCAGTATCTCCGAACAAACTGTCATCAGCTTCTTTCATGTTACGCTGGATCATTTCGGCGTTACTTTTCGCCTGTTCCATAATCTCGTTGAGTCTTTTCTTAGGATAAGTAAGACCAGCCAGCACACATACATTTGCAGGTGCATTTGTTCCAATATATGTGTCAATCGGTGTTCCTACTTCGGAATAGAGCTGATCCAATGTGACATTAGAACGGCCGCTCATGTAACCGATATATTTGACTACTTTGTTGTCTTCAATGGGTGCATATATATTAGAAGAAACAAGTGCAGGAATGATCTTGTCCTCGTTATCTTTGGAGACTTTTGCAAGAATCGCCATTCCTGGCGTACTGAGAAGATTATTGATTTCACTGCGATCCAAACAGCCGTACTTACTGCCGTTTTCGTTCATCAGAAGCGCATGGAGATGTGTAAAGAAGATGTCGTTGATTAGCAATTTATCGCCGTAATTGTTATCCAGAATGAATACTGCTCCGATGCAGTCCAGTTTTTGTAGCTCTTGGAAAAGTTCTACGGTGTTCGCGTATGACTGATAGTTTTCCGTCTTGTCCGGAAGAACAGTTACGATGCAGATATTGATGTCCAGCTCTGCTTTCAAGATTCTTGCTACTGCTGCCAGCATCCCAGAACCCGTACCTCCTGCCGCGGATGCACAGATAAATAACGTTGTGATGCCAGGCATTTTCGTCTTAATCTCTGCAATCAAACTTTGCATGTTTTCTTTAAGAAGCAGCTTCGACTTTCGGCGGTCTTTGTGACAGCCTTGCCCTCCTCTGAAGTGAAGCTTATTCTTGGCGTTTCTGGTTCTCAGATCTTCGGTCGAGCTATTGGCTACTAAACACGGATAACCAGCCAATTCAAATTTTTTGGTGATGTTTCCACCAGCTTGTCCGATGCCCAGAAAGCCGTAAAATTGGATGAACTCTTTTCTATACATTACTCTGTCCCTTCTTTCTCATTTTGGTGTGGAAGGATACTCAATCCTTTTTCTGTTATGTAGAATGCTTTTTCATGTCCTGCCCGTGCAGCTTCTTTGATGTAATCATGTTTAACTAAGATGCGGATTTTCTTATGCATGGTGGAATACTTAATTGTCGTAATCACCTTCATCAATTCCTTAATGGTCATACCTCTGGCGGGACTTGTCATGTCTCTTTTTCTCATAATTCCTAAAATCAAATAGGAATTTCTATCAAGTTCCATGTATTTATCCTTTCTTTGTATTTTTTTGTATTTTGTTCCATTTACTTCTACGCTGAGATGAAAAATAAATAGGCTTTTCAGCCTTGCTACAGATCGAGTTTTTACTATATGTAGTTATCAAGGTTCAAAAAATGGTGCAAGAAATAGACCTGTGCCGTGCTTATAGATAAACAGACACCTGTTGTGTTGCTTTGGGTATTGCTTTGGGTATTGCTTTGGGTATTGCTTTGGGTATTGCTTTTGTTTCTAATTTTTTGTTGGAATTTTAGTTGGCAGACTTGCCACGAAAGAATTTTAATGATATACTTGTCTTGTCCAAAAGACGGATTCTTTCGGGAATCTGTTACATATGAAATGGTACGCCAATACCATTCAAGATAGGTTGATGCTCGCCAAAGCATTGACCTTCTTTTTTATTCCAATAATAATTCTACAAACACTTGTTCGATTTGTCAAGTATTATTCGAACATTGTTCGTATTTTCTTTTCACCTCACGGAGTCGGCTTACTGAGTGTTGATTAATGATTAGTGTGTTCCCCGTTTGGTTTATGATGTTATCATATCACTGGTTTCTGCGTTTGTCAACAAAAAATGAAAATTTATTTTTTTATTCACATTTTGTGAAATTTATTATTTATTTTCTTATGACTCAATTATTATTTTTTCACAAATCAGTATAATTGACACACTCTGCTCCTTCTATTATAATGGAACCAGCAAGGAGGTACGAAATGAGCCTATTTTCTCAACGTTTTAAACAGTTAAAAGAAGAATCTAACCTCACATTAAAGGAATTGGCTGAATCTTTTGAAGTTTCAGTTCCAACAATGTCTTATTATTTAAATGGTCGGGAACCCAGCTTTGATTTATTGATTAATATTGCAGAACATTTTGGTGTAACTACAGATTGGCTTTTAGGTGTATCTGATGCAAGAGATCCAGATCAAGAGTTGATTTTTAAAGATGTTAATTCAAAATTAAAAGATAAAAAGACAACCGAGCAAAACCGCATCCGAAATATATTATTGAAAGAACAACTGGAAGGCGCAGAAGATCAGCGCTATTTGAGCGAAGGTCAGCCTTATGATGAAGAAAAAGAAAAATTTGTAAATATTTCTGAAGATAGTTCTGTCTTAAAAGGCGATGCAAAAAAAATGTATATTGATATCCAGAAACAACTTTATGATTCAATGGATAAAATATACTACTTTTTAGCTGGCTTTACATCGACTTCTTTAGACAAACATAAAGAAGAAATTTATGCAGCTATAAAATTAGTGGTAAAAAATTTCTATCAATTTTTTTGTTATGCTGAAACTTTTTTTGCTTCAGAATATGATTTTCCTCTAACATTTGATGGAGCAGTAAATTATTTAAAGCGTGGGGAATTAAACGCCGAACTGGAAAAACAGTTGCTACGACATTTAACATATTTATTTGCCTATGATTTATTGGTAGATATTGATCCTAACTTTGAAATTATTTCAAAAGTTAATACTTGGAATGAATCTGAGAAAAAACTTTTCGAGGAACTTTTGAATTTCAATTATTCAAATTTGAATACGGAGTATTCCTTGTCGCATCTCGAAGATATTAGTAATCAGTTAAACGACGATTTACTCTCTCGCCTAAAAAAGATGTATCATTATATGACTGAAGCCGAAATTATCGACATGGCATCCTTATATTGAGCTTTCTCCCTCCGGTACATTTCTCCGGAGGGCTTTCTTTTTTTCACTGCTCCGCTTCTGCTACCAATCAATTATATAACTGTGTTTATGACATTTTTTGAAGCATAGGCCACATTATCTTTATATATGGAATAAAGCTTGCCTCTACTTGCGCTTGATTAAACCATCCCACCATGGATCTATTTATTTCTTCAAATAATTCACTTGAGATTTTTTTAACAATAGCTGTATTGTCTACTTTTTCATAATAATCTTCTGCATACATTTTACATATAGAGCGTAGTCCAAAATAATTATATAAAACTCCTATCGTTGTCTTCAATGCTTCAATATCTCTTGGAAAGTCCGTTCTACTCATCATATCCATGACAAGTTGATGTCGTGAATTCAAATAATTTTCAACCGTTTTTCCTGTTTCAAATAGCTTTATCTCTGTGTCAAGTGTAAATGAAAAGTCATTGGGCCGTATTTTATCTGCTCCCAGCATTACCAGCAATTCAACTTGTGACGCATGATATTCTGTATATCCTGACAACCCCATATACCTCCATTGATTTTTTACGGTATACATGTCTGCATCTAAAATATGCGTAAATTCATGAAACACAATACTTTTTGAAATTTTAGAATCAATACAAATTCTTAATATGTGCTCATTTGTTTTAAAATTATATTTTGCCTGTGCCATTGAACCAAATCCTGCCGCATCACTTTTCGCAACATCAATTTTAAATAGTTCTATTCTATATTGAGGGAATCTTTCAATTCCCATAAAATCAATGTATTCTTTTTCATATTCCTTAATCAAATTTTTAATCTGCTTTTCTGTCATAACATTTTCACCTCATATCAAACTAAATATTCTGTGTGCTGTTTTTATGAAAAAGACACCGCCGGAATTTCCATTGGTGCCTTGTGTTTCTGCGTTTATAACTCGATTTCTGCAAAGTCAATATAAAGATCTGGATAGATACCGGCTTTCACTTTATCTTTGAAAGAGTACTCTTCTGAATCATCATTTTCAAAATCCCACACCGTAATCCTATCTTTTGCCGGATCAACAATCCAATACTCTCGAACACCCGTCGTGCGGTACTTAAATAATTTTGTAGAGTAATCCATTCTTTTACTTGATGGGGATACTATTTCAATTACCCAATCCGGTGCTCCGTTGCATCCTTTATCGTTTAATTTGTTGGGGTCACAAACAACTAAAATGTCCGGCTCCACATAGTTATACTCATCTTTATTAAGAAATACTGCAAACGGAGCAGCAAGCACTTTACATGTTCCTTTATGCTGTTTGATATAAGAATAAATGTTTCCTGCTATTTCTGTGGAAATAAGCTGATGTTTGAAACTCGGCGTAGGAGCCATATAATAAATCTGACCGTCAATTAATTCGGCGCGCTCTCCATCTGGAAGGTTGTAAATGTCTTCTATCATATAAGTTCTTTCTTTTGGTAATGGCATATTTAGGACTCCTTTCTTTATTTTTCATATTTCTGTTCACGATAGGATGCCAATTCCGCATCATCGTTCTGAATGTTTCCTTTTTTCCGTCGGAAATCACGACGGTATTCTTATCCTCATCCGCTCCATCCGTTGGAATGATTCTCTTTTTGCTTTCGGGATGCGGAGACTTTCTGCTTACGGGGAATTATTTGGATTTTGTTTCTTTAATTCCACTTGGAATTTCTTCCCTACCTTTTTCACGTAATACACTATTAACAAGAGCAATTACAAATGGATTTACCCCATCATATCCTTCTTCTTTTGCTAAATCTTTTATAATATCTCTATATCCCTTTGGAACACGAATTTTTATATCTTCTAACTGTTTTAAATAATTATTGTTTGAATCTCTCTTCTTTTCGCTCAGTGCCAACATTTTGCCCTCTCTTTCCTATGCTATAGATCGGAAAGACCGAATCTATACACATAGTATACCATAATTTTTATTGAGATACAGCATTTTTCAGCACAGCACCGACAGATTTTTTCTCATCCATCGGTGCCATTTGCTTTTTACCTTATCCCTTGCAGCAGCTTTTTTGCAATCTTCCAGCGCAGTTCTTTTCCGTGTTTCTTATCTGTCTGATATGTAAAAATGTCTGCGATTTTCTGTTCAAACTGTTCCGGCAAAATATTACTCTTGAACTGATTACAAGCCCAGCAGGTGCATTGCATATTAGACATTTCATCTGCGCCACCCATACTCAGCGGAATTACATGGTCTATGGTCATCTTATTTATTTTGATTTCTTTTCCGCACAGAACACACTTTCCATTTGCACGGTTGTAGATTTCTAAACGCTGTTCATATGATAGCATCATTCTGGCTCTGTTTTCATATTCCGGCTTCTTTCTGCATTCGTCGTAAACGTAATAACCATACAGTTTATTTTTAAAACGCTTCATTACACCGATTGCAGGATATGCCTTCGGAAATCTCGTTGCTTCAGCTTTGCTTTCCGTGAAGTCGATAGAAAATTTTGAATCACTTTCATGATAAATTACATAGTTTTCTCCGTTAGTAATAATATGCATAGTTCCGCAACCCTCCTTAGTATTCGTCCGGAAAAAGAATAGTGGTGGCAGATCTATCCGCCTCTGTTATGATCCAGATTTTTCCTTCGGATGTCTCGTAAGCTGCAAACAATCTTTCCCCATTCCGCAGAGCTTCGTTATTGGCTTCGATATCTTCGGGATCCATCTCGCCCCAATCTCCGCAAGTGAAGCGATGCAAAGCTACTTTAAGTTCTTTGTTGAATCTTACATTATCCAATTTATCATTGATACCATTGGTAATTACAACTAAACCCATCTCAAACATGATTTTTTCCTCTCTTTCCCTGGTCCTTGGGAGCAGGTACTATAACCCACTCCCACAGGTGATGTTATTATCTCAATGAACCGCTTCTGATCCATGCAGAAAATGTTCTGTTCCGGCGTTCCTCTTCCCACTCTTCCTGTTCTTCACGACGGTCTGCGATGTAATCACTGACTTTTCCAATGATAAATGCAATAATTGCAATGACTGCGCCCAGGACAACATGACCCCACACATCAGAATCTACTCCGCTGACGTATAACCATACACCTACAATACCGATAATGATAGCTACTTTATCCAAAATTTTCATGATTTTCACCTCGTTATTTTTAATGCTGGGAGCAGGACATCACCCGCCCCCGTTGATAGTTGTTTAACAGAATTTCTTCAACACTGAATAGATAATAAACTGACGCAGCTCTCGTTCATGCGATGAAAGATTAACCTCGATCTGAGCTGTTCCCCATAAGCGCGGATTGTGTGCATCTTCATAGTCAACCAGAAGAACAGTTTTAAGCTTGCCGGATTCGTCAACGCTAACATGTAGACACTTACCCGTAATGACAAGATCGGCGTCATACCATTCTTCGGCTTCGTCTGGAAATTCCAACACATTGTGCAACTGAAGTCTAGCCAACTTGTCCAGAATGATATATTCTACTGTAGCGTTGACTGCGGTAACATCGAAAAACAAGCTAAGATCAAGGTCATCGCCCTCCATGTTTACTGTAAAATCTCCGAGTGTCATTGCTCCGATATTGGTTCTAATTACCTCATTCATCATGTTTTTTTACCTCTTCTTTCTTAATGTTTTATGTTTGTATAACTGTTACTAACGTTTCAATGTATATGCTGGCGTACCGTCTACAGCGGTAAAGTGATACCATCTTGTTACTTCATCTTTGCACCAGCCCATGTTTTCTACATCATAGCAAGCACAGATGCCGTAGTCTTTCGGATAGCCATAGGCTTCACGCGCCTGTTTTAATGCTAACCATAGCGGAATATAAACCCGTTTCATGCTTTACTCCTTCTGCCCTCGTAACCTCCGGGGCGGGATTATGTTTAGATCAATACGGAACGGATCGCGGAAAGCTTATCAAGTGCCGCAGCTTTTTCGGATCTGACGTTGTTTAACTGTTCGCACAGATGCCCTTCGTATTCTTCATAGAACTGTACTTCTTCCGCGTGCTTCTTCTGCATCTCTTCCAACTGTTTCTGCAATGCTTCGATCTTCCGGACACGTTCGCGGCTGAGTCTCTGGATTCCGCCATGTCTTACCCAACTGCGGCAAAACTTGTCCTTGTCACCCTCGAAATTGTAATACTGTTCCTCGATCTCACGGTACTCTTCTGCTGTTGGCTCGAATTTGGTTCGGTCAATGAATTCTGACATCATCATAACTTTCTTCCTCCTGTTCTTTCACATTCTAAAGCATCCGGTTCCGGTACAATGCACCATCACATTGTACCCGTTATGTACATTGTCAAACAAAAATTTCCGTGCTCTTCTTTTATTCGAAAATGGCACGTCTGGCACCTTGTTTCCCATTACAATGAAGCATTTAGTTGGGAAGATTTTTTTGTATTTCTTCCAGATTCTCATTTTTAAAGTATCTTTTTTCATGATTATTTTCCTCTCTTTCTTTGTAGTGGCTGGCGGATTGCTCCGCCGTAGCCTGTTGTTATTTGATTCTCAACACTGAATAGAAGGTGACCTTTTCATAAGGTTTCAGATCATCGCCCAGCACTTCCTCCAGCTTCTTCTTATCGAGAGTTGTACGGCTCTGCGGTTTATAGGTAACTTTTGCTGTGTTGGTGATTTCTTCTGTGAGATTATTTTCAGTCATGTAGGAGATAACTTCATACTCCAATGCTTTGATCTCGTTCTCTGTCTCCTCTTTTAATGCTTTCAAGCTCCGCATTTCTTCGATCTTCTTTTCAAGTTCTTTCTTTGTAATACACATTATGTTTTTCCTCTCTTTCTTATAGTAGAGAACTTAGCTCCGGAAGGCTTTAAAGTATCTTAGGTATTTTGACCGTCTCATTATCCCCTTATCCTTATCCGGTATTATGTTGGTGTCTCCGGTACGCTTGCGCCACATCGTTTTCACCCTTCGCTGTGTCCCTGTGTTCTGTTGATGGCTATATCTTAGCATGTACCCATGCTTTTTGTAAATTGACATTCTGCACAAACATGTATCCATGATTTTGTCTATTTTGGCATGTATCCATGTCTTGACATTTGCATGTCCCCATGCTAATATCTAATTAACAATTAAATACAGAGGAGGCAACGAACATGAGTAAATCAGTATACGAAATGGTTACAGAAAGAATCATTGAAGAGTTGGAAAAAGGAAGTATTCCGTGGGAGAAACCTTGGAGCGGTCGCAGATCTGGCGCGTACAACTTCGTAAGCAAAAAATCCTATTCATTAATGAATCAAATGATGTTGAAGCATCGCGGAGCCTATGGAACATTTAAGCAATGGACAGAAAAAGGCGGCAAGATCCGTAAGGGCGAAAAATCCGAAATCGTAGTCTTTTGGAAATTTCAGATTATAGAGGAAGAAAACGAAGAAACAGGCGAAAAGGAAGAAAAGAAAATTCCAATGCTTCGTTATTACAATGTGTTCCATATTTCACAAGTAGACGGGGTAGAGCTGAAAGAAGAAGAACTTCCGGAAGTAGAGCCGATTGAGTCAGCTGAAAAGATTAAAAGAGATTATGTTGAGCGGGAACACATCAAGATTCTTGAATATGCAACTAATGAAGCGTTCTACAGTCCGGCTGGCGATTTTATCCAAGTACCGGAAAGAAATCAATATCAAGATGTGAATGAATTTTATAGCACTCTTTATCACGAAATGGTACATAGTACCGGACACAAAAACAGATTAAACAGACTTGAAAAAGATGCTCATTTTGGAAATGAAGTTTACAGCAAAGAAGAACTTGTAGCAGAGTTGGGTTCCGCTTCACTTATGAATATGTTAGGTCTTGAAACAAAGAAAACATTCCGTAACAGCGCCGCATATATTCAGAGCTGGATAAGAGTATTTAAGAACGATCCGCGGTTCATCGTATCAGCGGCGGGCAAAGCTGAAAAAGCGGTCAAGTTCATACTGGATGAAGAGTAAAACAAAAGGGTGTAACCGGAACAGGCTACACCCTAAACAAAACTAAAGCAAAGATAAAAGAAAGAGGTAAAGAACTATGAAAAGTAAAATGATTAAAATGATGATGGGAACACTGTGTGTAGTATCTATGATTGGTAAACCTGTCACCCTGTCAAGTAACATTAACGAAAGCAAAGAGACAACCGAACAGAGCAACGCAGAGACGGGAACAGATGACAGAGTAAAGATTTTTTACACGGACAGCAAAGAACAGTTTGACCGATGCACAGAAGCTCTTGAGAATCGGAACGGCGAAATCATCGTGGAAGTGGTACACGGTACCGTGTTAGATGATGATGGGAACGGACAGCTTGACAGTGGATATTACATCAAGTACCACACCGGAAAGAAAGGTGATAGAATTGAAAGCATTTTTGTTTATAACGCAAATAGTACGGCACTGGATGATATTGAATATAGACAAGACACAATCTTAAAATGATACGGCTTGAAGGGCTGGCGGGAAATTCCCCGTCAGTCTTTTTTTATTGCTCTGGTGATGGCTGCCGTTTTGCGCTCTCCTGCTGTTCTGATTGCTCCATACTGCCGCCCATCCTTTTTCTGGTCTAGTCCTGTGCTGGGAAAAGGGGTGGTCTTTTTTTTAATTTTCTGCCGGATCGGATCAGAGGGACGGCGATTTTCTGGTTTATTGGGGATTGATGGGAGCAGGGAACCGTCTGGAAGATGGACTGTATTAGAGGGGAGGGGACACGGTGCGGGGTACTTAAAACCTTAAAGTCGAGTGCTGTTTCTCTGAGAGTAGGAATGTGGTTCATCCACACACCAACTCAAAATTAGCACCCTGGGGGGAGGGGGTACTTTTAAACTATAGGGAAGTTCCGGTACACTGTAAACTGTACTGCGCTGAAAAACCAAAAAAATTAAGAAGCCCTCTCCTGCGACAGATTTTTGGTCCATCGGTTGGAGGGAGCTTCTTAGGTCATGGCATAAGAGTTATTTGTGTGTATTTTCATTATGCATAATATCCTTTTGATTCAAGATCTGCTCGTATTAATTCCTTTAAGTATTTTGCAAGAACAACATGATTTTCGGTTAAATACCTTTGCAAACATTCATACTCTGATAGTTCATTCGGCGTATATCGTATTTTAACCTCTTTACATTTGGCATTATATTTTTTAAAAGCTTTTTTCTGAGCTTCTGAAGATTCTTTTCCCACTTAACAATAATCCTTTTCGTCCAAATCTGCTTTGATCAATTTTTTCAAGTATCCAGTTACAGAAATATCATACTCTTCTAAGTAACGTTGTAATCTATTGTATTCTGATATCTCTTTTTCTGTATATCGGATTGTGATACTCTTAAGCTTTTGATGATATTTTTTTACAGCCTTTTTTTCTGCTTCTGTGGACATATTATTCTACACCCGCTTTCAAAATATCTTATATGTTCGCTCTTGATCTCAATAGCCGCGCTTGTCCAGATCAGCTTTGATCAAATTTTTAATATATTCCGCTTTATTTACTTTATTTTCTGAAATATATCTTTCAAACCTTTCAAATTCCGATAATTCTTTCGGCGTGTAGCGTATTGCGACACTTTTACATTTTGAATTAAATTTTCTGACAGCTTTTCTCTTTGCTTCTGTGCCTTCTGACAATATAACACCTTCTCTCGAAAATAATTATATATAATATTTCGGATATCAGTACCCTCTTTTTTCTAAATCAGTCATAATTAAATCTTTTAAATATTCTTTTTTATTGACATTGTTTTCTTTTAAAAATCGTTTAAATCGTTCAAAATCCGACGATTCATCTGGTGTGAATCTTATCGAAATACTTTTACACTTTGAGTTATATTTTCTGTTAGCTTTCAACTTTGCTTCTGATGTCATAGAACTTCTATACCTGCTTCTGGATGTTTCATAATATTATCTCTTTCCAGGTTGCCATTTGTATCCACATTTCTGGCATACATTCATTGGTTTACCAGATCCAACAAATCCTTTGATAAATGAATATCCCCGGGTTGTTGTAGAAATTGCTGTCGAATTACATTTTGGACAATGTGGTTTGTTCTGATCTTCTCTGCTTTCACCATTAAATTCTTGTGGAATTTCAAGATTGTTTTTAATATATTCTAATAATTCAAGTTCATAATGCGCAGATAATGCACGAGTATTCTGAATAAATTGCATCGTTTTCATAGAAAATTCTGATTTATTGATTTTATTATTTTTATAATTATTAATCAAATTTTCTACATCAGAGCAATCATAAACTATTCCATTAATAATGATATTTTTAGATTTATTTATAGGAAAGCCACAATGAATACACATTTCTGATTTATCGCTGATTTCTTTGCCACATTCTGGACATTTGATTAATGCCATATAGTTTCCTCCCTCATCTTACCGACTTCTTACAGTCTTTTTATTGTTTTTAATTCCATTAACCTTAACCGTTCTGTATTGGCCTACTCGATATTTTTCGACATATTTCTTATCCTGTTCCCACTTTTCAACGGCACTCCGCATTTTAGGCATTGCTTTTCTCTGGCGGATAAAAAAATTCAGATAACCAATGATCTCATTTCTTGACATTATTTTATTGTCAATGATAAGTGCAAGTATTTTCTGCCGCTGCTCAGTAGACAAACCTCGTACCTGCGAAACATTATATCCGTACTGCATAAGAAGTGATTCTTGTGCCATGTGCATCCCGGCGGAACTGCTCTTATTAAAATAATCTTTTCCATCCGAAATCCTGCATAAAATAATTCCATAACTTTTTAGACGCTGGTATACAGAATCCATGATAAAATATACATTACACTGTTCACAATATCCGGCTGCCACTTTAATACTTTTGATGTGATTGCTGTTATCCAATACATCAACAAGAGCATCTACTTCCTGTATATTATGTAGTCGATATCTGCACTGAAAAGCATTGCTCCGCACAAAGAAGTCTTTCATTTCGATATGGACTGATTTCTTCTCTGGCATTATTGGGGCTGGTTTCGGAATACTACTAGGACTAATTACTTTATATACCATTTCTGGTTTTATAGGAATTTGCGTAACTGAAAGTAGTAACATCGTAATTACTTTTTCTTGAATCTTTTTATTACGTTCCTGTCCACTAAGTCCCAGAATACAATTATATACATCCTTTTCTTTAAAGCTACGACGAATTATACTAACTGCGGAAAAATACTCACCCTCATTTTCCAAAAGCTTTCCAAAAATCGGAAGCAATTCTTTAATCAGTCTGTCAAACTTTTTTCCGCTGTGGCACCATCTTCTAATAGCCCCATCAATATCGACATTTTCCAATATCGTTGTCATAGAAACATATGGATATACCGCATATGCCAGGAGATAAATATGTATTTTATCAGTTAAGGATAATTCTTCCACTTTTTTCATCGGAAGACATTTTTTTAATGCTTGTTTTAAGGCCAAACATTCTTCCCGATCTTTTATGAATGCATTTGCTCGTAGTCCTAATGTTTGTTTTATAATTTTATGACCACATTTCCATACATTAACATCTTTATGGGCCGTTTCAAACTGCTGCCGTGCTTCACAAAAAGATTTTTTTGATAAGCTCTGGGAATATTCTGCATTCCGCACTACAGTAAAAACATAATCTTTAAGGGGAAACGTTGGATCTTTCAATGACTTATCAATAAGCATAATTTTGTCTTGATCTATCATACGATATTCCCCTCGTACTTTCTTATTTCAGAATCAATAGCATCATCATAACGATATTATGTAAACCAATCCATATCGCAAGCTAAATAAATACACGATATCATTTTTCAGCGCCCAAAATATAAAATACTCATATAAATACTATGTGTTTTTGAGTATATTTTTATATTTATTTTTGCACTCGAAATTTCAAAAATACCGCATAATTACTGGCTTTTAACGATAAATATTTTCACACAAAATATCATCATAAAATACTATTTTTACACTTTTCTGAAAATATATTATTTATTACAGTATAGCACTTTTCCCGTATAAATCCAGTATTTTTTAACAGTTCATAAAAATATTTTTTATTGGAGCAGGATAAAAATATACTCTGACGATAACAGATACGATACTACCATTTGGTCGTATTATATCATTTTACCGTTTAAGCACTGGGATTTTCTCAATTCAAAATTAAATTCAGCTTTTTCCACACTTCCTCATCCCTCTTCCTAATCTCCTCCATACTCTTAATAATATTTTTCTTGTTTACAGAAGTCATTTTAACAATACGTCCGACACTCATACTGAGTTGTTTTTCATCAATCTCTTTAACAGCGCCACATACTCTTCTGGCCCAAAATTGTTCATAACTTTCACAATACGATTGAATGAGTATTTCGCATTTGGGCATACATTTTAATTTGTTACCGTCAATCTTTATTCCATACTCTTCCAGCTTTTCAAAAATCACTGCTTTACAGGTACGTCTTGTACAATCATCTGAAAAATTTATCTGTTGTAAAATTTTTTCTACTTGTTCAAAATATTCCCGATCCATTGCATCCTTAATCGCTTTTCTCTCCTCGTGATTTACTGGACAAGGTTGATAAGTTTGAGAGTGCCATGGTTTTTCTCCATTTTGTTCTGCTACATAGACATTGTATGCATGTCGGGTTGCTTCTAATGGAACACTTACTATTCTGGATATTTCGCTCATTCCAAATCCTTGTTGATATAATGATGCAACTTTTTCTTGAAAACCCTTATAAGGATTTCTTTCTGTTTGAATTTCATATACTTTCGATAAGGGAATATTTAGGAACGCCAATATTTGTATAATGTCGTATGGATAAAACCTTCTTCCATGCAAAATTTGAGTTAATCTACTCTCCGTAACAGGTTCCCCATTAATATAGAAGAAACTCATCTCATTCCATAGTTTTTTACGATCTATTTTGCCACCAGTCCTAGATAAATAGCCGGTTTCGTCCATTACTTGCAACAGCATATTTTCCAACGGGATTTTTAATGTATATTCATTATTCATCAGCTCATAAATATATGCTGCCAGTTTTTCAGACAATGGATCGCTTTTCATTGCTTTACTGGTAGTAGGAATATTGGATTCTGCATTGTATAAATTGTGCATTCCAAAAATATTGATACTGTTAATGCTCTCACACAGATAACAATGATGTTTATAACAGGCCCGTATTTCTGGAATCATCCATTCTCTGTGCCAGTACGCTTCTCCATATTTTTCGCGATCTTCTTTCACGCAGACAGGACAATATTTTATATAGTTCGTCGCACCTTCATACTTTGGAAATGGTGGTATGATTTTTCTATACGTATCGGCTCCTTGCGCCAGGTACTCCAACGCTTTTTCTTTCTGATCTGCTGGCAAGAAGCTGGTCGTATAATTATAGATGGTATGCTCTTTGATTACCGTTTTCCAATCTTTATCCCTAATCAGTAGTCTTTTTACCTCTGGCGCAATGTCATTTATATAATTCATATCTGTGTACGTCTGTTTGCAATGCAGTTTTTCGTTGCAGTATCTCACAGAATATAGTCCCTCTCCCACCGCATACCTCGCACACACACTATAGAACGATTCATCTGGATAAGGTGTTGGAAAATACGTAATCATATCAGACCACCTCCACAGTACAAAATTCCTGCAATATCTCTATCACATCTCTGTCATGCTCTTTCGTCCAGTCAACCAATTCCTGTACAGAATGGAACTCCACTTCACATCTCTTCTTCAGCAAATCTTTCATAGGTACTTCTTTCACCTCGTTATGTGTCTGCACTGTGACTGTTCGATTCTGAGCCCGTTTCCTAGCACTCGCCTTTTTGACTACTGGCTGAATGTATTCATGCATAAACTGCATCCGGCTGTTATAAGCATCATTCAATGTTTCAATCGTGATCTCTTCTTTGCCATTCAGAATAGCGATTTCCTGTGCATCATGAAACAGTGTCACGACAAGAGATAATACACCTGTTGAATGATTGTACAGCCATTCTATAATTCCTTGGTTGATCTGTGTGGACTTTCTCACGTACTGAAATTGGAATAGCTCATAGCAGAACTGACAGAAATAATCATCCATTTCCAATTTGTCATAATACAATCCTAATGCTCTTCGTGCCAGATACATTTTCTGCTCAAAGAAAGGCTTGCTCTCTGGTGTACCAACCATACAGATAGAGATACCGGAATTATTGATAAGCTGTGTAAGAACGCCTACTAAGTTCTTGCCGTTTGCAGAATTGACCACGTTTTGTATCTCGTCCACTACAAGCAGACCAATATTGTTTAAGCAAGCCTGACTTACAATACCGATAAGCGCATCTGTAGTATATTTTGATCGAACTGCTGTTGTGTAGAAATCACTGCCCAATACTTCATCAATCTTGCGCAGGATCTCAAACAGCAGATTCTTTACCGATGAATCAAACGGGCATTGTACAATCAAGCATGGTACAACTTTCATATACGGATCATTTAAGATAATTTCTGTCTCCCCGTCAATAGCTTCAATGGCATGTTGGATGGCAGAGCTTTTGCCGATTCCAGAACATCCAATGATGGTATAACTGTCCATGCCGCCCATGATGCCGTTACTGGTGATTCCGCGCCTAGTCTGATAATTCTTATACCGTTGCATGGTAGCTTCTTTCGATGTCTTTTTCTGAATGGATCGCATAATAGACAGATACATTTTATTGTAAATCTCCACTGACATCTGAGATGGAATGTAAAGGTCATACAGAGATGACAGTGCCATTAAGCGTACATTCATTGGCTGGTTACGGATACTTTTGTCATAAACAGGTTTGACCGTCAATCTTTCGATCAGTTCATCACCAGCAAGCATATCTGGTAAGCAATTTCTTTCCATCATCTTTTCCCTCCCCTAGCAATCAATTCAATCTCATTCATCAGATCAATCTTCGCCTGTCTTGCATTGGTCTGTTCGGAACGGAATGTTATCTTACTCTGTTCTTTGATCTGCTCCACTTCATCCAATTTTCTGTTCTTATATCTGCTTTCAACCAATTCAAACGGAATAAAATCGCCCTTCTCTACTGTCCATACTACAGATACATCATCCGGATCGTAAGCAACCTTAATATTGCCGCCTTTTAAGAATCTTTCAGCACAATCATCCCGTTTATACCGCATCCCATTTACCACTAGACCACGCCTAGTGAATGTCCCAATAGTACGTGGGAGCAGATATAGGATTATTTTCGCGGTATCGTGCGGGAATGGAATTAAATTTGCGCCTGGCTGCCGTCTTCCCCATTCCCAGATACTTGATGCATATGGTTTTACTCCATCATGAATCATGGGTTGTGTGTAAGGAAATTTTTCTATGAGCCGTTGGCTGTTATAGTAGATGATGCAGCGCAAAATGATCTTCTCAAAATCAAACATCGTTAAGCAAGCATCTAACCTATAATCTCTTGCACCTCGTTCCTGGAAATCTGGATCAATCACGCCTTTGCCCTCGAGGAGAGGTTTATACATGGACTGGATGATGTCAAAGAATTTCTCTACAGCTCCTTTTAACTCTGGCCTGTAAGGTGGAAGATTTACCATAGTCACGCCTGTTTCTGTGATCTGTGCAAAGGATTCTGAAGTATACTCGCGTCCCATATCTGTTACAAAGATAGCTGGCAACTCCTGTACATTCCACTGGGATTTTTCTAGTGAGACGCCGAACTTTCTGCACCATTCTGTTTTATCTGTAAGGATATTTTGGAGCAGATGACATAAACTCTTTGTATCATTATTCCATGAGAGAACATAGCCATAACACATACTGCTGTAAGCATCAATGCAAGTGGTTAGGATGGGGCGACCTTTCAAGGTGCCTGCTTCGTCTATAAGGTAGATATCACATACCGTGGAATCAAACATACCAGTGCCGATATTGGTTGCAAATTCACGGATGCCATCTCCTAGCAAGGGGCGATTGTTACGCTGATAATTTGACAGTCCATCACGAGAAATATAATAGGTCTGTAATTTCTTGGTATTTCGGTAAAAGTATCGGAACTGATAAAAGGATGGATGATCGGGCAAGAGTTGTCCTGTACTGTCACAATACTTTTCTTTCAACATCATCTCATAGGCAGTTGTAAGGCTGTTCTGTCTGCGTGTGTAGAAGAACTTATTCAATGCCCATCTCATGTTCTTTTCATCTTTGGTCAACACCTTTTCTTTCGTATGAGCTTTTGGTGCAAGGACTGTGATGGTCTGGAAGATCAGATACTTGTAAAGATAACGGCGGATGGTCTGCTTGCTGATTCCATGAGCTTCTGCGATGGAAGAGATTATGTTGGAAGTTGCTGTGCTGTCTCCTAAGTGGTATAGGATCGGTGCAATCAGCGTGTATCTCTCATGTGCAATGCGCATCTGATCGGGTGTAAGCTCCTGTTCGGCTGGTGGTTTGATATTAAGAGCATCATATAATTGCTTCTCTGGCAATGGGGTATAAGGCGTTCTGAGCGTCCAGAATGGCATTTTAGGATTGAGACAGTCAATTACAAGGATCTGGTTATCTGATGCCTTTAAAATCCTGTAGAACGTGTTATTCATATAGGCTATATCAGCTTTCTGCATCTGTTACAATCCCCCAATCTTGAATGTTATGGGCAAGCCAGTAGGAACGTGATATGTCCAGAAGTTTGATTGTAAGTGGCTTGGGCTTGATTAGATGACTTCGTTCTACGCACTCACGGACATATTGCGTGCCATCCTGTTTCGTGACAAGGAAGTCTGTTGTGTAGTCCTCATCTTCGAGTGGAGTGTTGCATTGGAAAGATTGGACGGATGGATCTGTTTGGAGCTTGTCTGCATAGACGGATTGGATGGTGCTGTAGCATCGGCAGATCGTGTCACATTTGGAAAGAGCCTTTTTCTCACAGCATCCTTTGTAAGTTTTCTTGTACATAGTGTACCTCCTTTGAATTTATGTGTCGAAAAAGTTACCCAAAAATAATTATGTGTGATTGCAAAAGTACCCAAAAAGCATACATCTGTGTATTGAAAAGTACCCAAAAATGATCGTTTTTGGGCGTGTGTAAGAATAAGTACCCAAATCCTGTTGTTTTTGGGAAAATCTGAAAAAGCAAAAATCCAGTGTTTATGCGGGTTCCCAGACTTTTTGATATTTACTGTTACACATCCCCAAAAATGGAATGAAAAATATTCTATGTCAAAGGGCAAACGCCTTGATCCTAAAAAGGGCAAAGTTGTTGGTTCTGTGGC
>OLGM01000208.1_pt1 | contig 43084 bp, 39 predicted proteins | sample 1606001 | NCBI WGS metagenome assembly OLGM01 (sample SAMN03283294) | human gut metagenome | biome: human-associated habitat; material: feces | host: Homo sapiens | place: Peru | collected 2012
CCGCCAAGCGCAAAGTCGAATATCCCCATCAGTTCTCCGGCGGCATGAAGCAGCGCATCGTCATTGCCATCGCTCTGGCCTGTGAGCCGAAGCTGATCTTGGCCGACGAGCCGACCACCGCACTGGACGTGACCATTCAGGCGCAGATGCTGGGCCTGATCAACGAGCTGCAGAAGCGGCTGAACACGGCCATGATTTTGATTACTCATGACTTGGGCGTTGTGGCGCAGACCTGCGAAAAGGTCATGGTCATGTATGCCGGTGAGGCCATCGAGTACGGCACGGCGCAGGATATCTTCGAGACGACCCAGCGCCACCCCTACACGCAGGGCCTGTTCAACGCCATCCCCAAGCTGGACGAAAACACCAAGCGTCTGGAAGCCATTGAGGGCATGATGGCAGACCCCACCCAGAAAATTGAGGGATGCCGCTTTGCGGACCGCTGCAAGTACGCCACGGCGGCCTGCAAAAAGGCCCAGAAGATGCGTGAGGTCACGCCGGGGCACTTCATCCGCTGCTGCCGGTTCGATCCGCCGCAGTCCAACACCTGAGCCGGGAGGAAATGACGATGGAAGAAAAGATTTTGGTCGAGGCCAAGAACCTCAAAAAATATTTCAAGGTCGGCGCGAACAGCCAGCTCCACGCGGTGGACGGCGTCAACTTCAAGATCAAAAAGGGCACGACGCTGGGCGTCGTGGGCGAGTCCGGCTGCGGCAAATCCACACTGGGACGTCTGCTGCTGCGGCTCTATGATGTCACCGACGGCCAGATCATCTACGATGGCACGGACATCACCAAGCTCAACGCCAAGGAGATCAAGCCCATCCGCGCCCGGATGCAGATGATCTTTCAGGACCCGTCCGGTTCGCTGGACCCCCGCAAGAGCGTGAAAGAACTCATCGGCGAACCGCTGAAAATTTATAAGGCGTGCAAGACCCGCGACGAGTACGACGCCCGCATTTCCGAGATCATGAAAACCGTCGGTCTGGACGAGCGCTATGCCGAGAGCTTCAGCCACGAGCTGGACGGCGGCCGCCGTCAGCGCATCGGCATTGGCCGCGCGCTGGCCATGGACCCGGAGTTCATCATCTGCGATGAGCCGGTCTCTGCACTGGACGTGTCCATTCAGGCGCAGATCCTGAACTTGCTGATGGACCTGCAGGACGAGAAAAAGCTGACTTATGTGTTCATCACCCACGACCTGAGCGTCGTCAAGCACATCAGCCACGAGATCATGGTCATGTATCTGGGCCAGTGCGTGGAGTACGCCAAGACCGACGACCTGTTCAAGAACCCGCTCCACCCCTACACCAAAGGTCTGCTGGACGCGGTCCCCATCCCCAGCCTGAAGGCCAAGAAGCTTTCCACGCAGGTCATGCGCGGCGAGCTGACCAGCCCCGTGGACCCGGCTCCCGGCTGCCGTTTTGCAGCCCGCTGCCCCTATGCGACGGATGTTTGCCGCGGCAAGGACATCCCGCTGAAGGAGGTCGAACCCGGCCACTTTGTCAGCTGCACACGCTTTTGAGAGACCAGAAAGGCGGAGATCGATATGACCGAAGAAGAAAAGAAGGCTGCTGCGGAACAAAAGCAGCGTGAGATGGAACAGATGATGCAGCAAGCTGTCGAGAACTACCGGCAGGAATATGCCGGCGTGCCCTACGACGGCCCGGAATACGAACACACCCGGGAAGAACTCATGCTGCCCATGTCTGACGGCGTGAAGCTCTACACTGAAATTTTCAAGCCCAAGGGGCTGGAACAGTTCCCGGTGCTCATCCAGCGCAGCTGCTATCCCAACCAGCAGGTGCTGTATGAGGTCAGCGGCGCAGAACTGACCCGGCGGGGCTATGGCTATGTGGTCCAGACCTGCCGTGGCACGGGCAGGAGCGAGGGACATTGGGAACCCAACGTCAACGAGCGCCCGGATGGCCGCGACACCCTGAACTGGCTCAACAATCAGCCTTGGGCTGAGAGCATCGGCTACTTCGGGGCCAGCTATCTGGCCCTGACCGGCTGGGCCATCGCGGACATCGTGCCGCCCAAGGTGAAAGGCATGATGCTGACCGTCTACGGGACGGACCGCTTCAAATCGGCCTACGAAAAGGGCCTGTTCCGCCACGATGTGCTCACCGGCTGGGCTATGCAGAATGCGGGCCACCCGGTCACGGCAGACTATCTGGACAGCTGCCGCTTCCGTCCCCACGACAAGGTGGACGAAGCCCTGTGGGGCGGGAAACTGGACTGGTATCAGGACTGGATCCACGCCACCCACCGCTCGGACGCCTACTGGCAGCAGGGCTGGTGGAAGCTGCTGGCCGATGTGCCCGGAAACACCAAAGTGCCCGTGTACATCATCGATGCGTGGTACGACCACCACTTCGGCAGCGCCATCAACACCTATGCATCCCTGAACCCGGAGACGAAAGCCCACAGCTGGCTGGATATCGGCTGCTGGAACCATATGTCCCAGCCCTGCATCGCGTGGGGCGAGCAACACCATCTGGAAAACGGCGACATCCATCGGATGCTCGAGTGGTTCGACCTGCTGCTGAAGCAGAAAAAGCAGCCGGAAAAGCGGGTCCGCACCTATGTGATGCGGGAGGACTGCTGGAAAACGCTGGACGCTTGGCCCGTACCCGTGAGCCGCACCGAAAGGTGCTATCTGGGCGAACACACCCTGAACGCAGCCCCCGCAGAAGGGGAGCGCTGCTTCGACTTCGACCCGGAAGACCCCGTGCCCAGCCATGGCGCGGAAAGCGTCCTGACCACCATCACCGAGGCGGGCAGTCTGCTGCAGCCGGAGCCGGACTACCGGCCCGATGTCGTCAGCTTCGTCAGTGCACCGCTGGAAAAGGCGCTGCCCATCTGCGGACAGATCAAGGTGCATCTGAATGTTTCCACCGATGTGGACGACACCGCTTTCACGGCAAAGCTGATGGAGGCGTTCCCGGACGGCAAAGCCTACAACATCCGGGGCGGCATCACGACCATCGCGGCAGACCTGCCCGAAGGCAAGACCTACACCCCCGGTCAGGCGGCGGACGTCTGCATTGACCTGTGGGATATGAACTGGACCGTGCAGCCCGGGAGCCGTCTGCGGCTGGATGTGTCCTCGTCGGATTTCCCGCAGTATGCCGTTCACAGCAACTATGCGGGCATCTGGTCCGAACAGGGCAAGACCCGCATCGCCCACCAGAAGATCCTGCTGGGGGAGGGCAGCTTTGTGGAGCTGCCCCTGCACGAGGACTGAGAGAAAGGAATCAAGACCATGACGGAACAGGAACGAAACACCCTTCTGAACGAGCTGCGGCAGCAGGAGGGCCAGCGGGAAAAACAGATCAAGCGGGAGCGGTTCCGCCGCCTGAACCCCTACGCCAAAAAGGGTGCGGTGGTGTTTGCCGGTTCCAGTTTGATGGAGCAGTTCCCGGTATATGAGTTTTTGCAGGACGACGACCTGCACTGTACCCTGTACAACCGGGGCATCGGCGGCTTTACCACCACCGAACTGCTGGAAGCGCTGGACGAGTGCATCTTCGAGCTTCAGCCCGCCCACCTGTTCCTGAACATCGGCACGAACGACCTGAACGGCCCGGACTACGACCGCACCGCCATGCTGGGCCGGTATGAGGAGATCCTCCAAAAAATCAAGGATCGGCTGCCGGGAACGAAACTCTATCTGCTGGCCTATTATCCCGTGAACCCTACCGTGGCCGAGGACCCGGGCCTGATCGAGTGCTTCCGCTGGCGCACCAACGAACGCATTCGGGAAGCCAGCGCCGGAGTGCAGGAACTGGCGCAGAAATACGGAGCAGAGTTCCTCGACTTGAACAAAGACCTGTACGACGCCGAGGGCAACCTGAAAGCCGAGTACACCATTGAGGGAATGCACATGTATGCCAACGGCTACCGCCCGGTCATGGATGCGCTGCTCCCGCTGCTGCGCAAGATCGGCAAGGAGCAGGGAGAGGCGGCATGACGGAGGTTTTCGGAGTCGTTCTGGGACAGATTCTGCTGATGTTCCTCTACCTCATCATCGGATTCGTCCTTCACCGCGCAGGACTCATCACGAAAGAGGGAAGCAAGGCGCTGGCCCATCTGCTGCTCTATTGTGTATTGCCCTGCGTTGTGTTAAAATCGTTTTGTATCGAGTATTCGGCGCAGGGCGCTGTGGAGCTGGCCGTCAGCATTGCGGCGGGAGCCGGCGTGCTGCTGCTGTCCATGGCAGTGGCGTGGTTCTTTTTCCGGAAGGACCCGATGGCCCAGATCGGCGTGGCATTCTCCAACGCGGGCTTTATGGGCTTTCCGCTGGTCACGGCGGTGCTGGGCGGCGATGCCGTGTTCTATGCGGCGGGCTTTGTGGCCCTGCTGAATGCCCTGCAATGGACCTACGGCCAGACGAAGCTTTCCGGCGACAAAAAGTATATCCAGCTGGGTGCAGTCCTGAAAAATCCGCTGGTGCTCTCGCTGCTGGCGGGCGTGGTGATCTACTTCTGCCGCGTCCCCGTGCCGCAGTTCTTCCGCAGCCCGATGGCAGCCATCGCGGGCATGAACGCTCCGCTGGCGATGATCGTGCTGGGCGTCTATCTGGCCCAGACTGACCTGAAAGCCATCTTTACCCGCCCGCGGCTCTATGCACTTTCGGCGGTGCGGCTGGTGGTGATCCCGCTGCTGACCATTGCCTGTCTGCTGCTCCTGCCCGCAGGGTGGAAGAAGATCGGCGCGGTGCTGGTCATCGTGAACGCGGCCCCCATCGGAAGCAACATCGCTGTGTATGCCCAGCGGCTGGGGCTGGATTCCGCCTATGCCGTGCAGATGGTCTGCCTGAGCACCCTGCTCTCGCTGGTGACCCTGCCGGTGGCGCTCAGCCTTGCCGCCATGGTGGGCTTTGCCTGAACACAGAACAACAGAAAGCAGGAGACAAGATGAAACAGTATCTTTTGATCGACATCGGCGGGACCTTCATCAAGTACAGTCTTGCCGATGAACATGCTCAGAAAATTTCCGGCGGCAAGGTCCCGACGCCGCTGACGAACATGGACGACCTTCTGGCGGCCATCGAAGGCTTTGCCGCCCCGCTGAAGGGTCAGTTCGAGGGCTGCGCCATCTCCATGCCGGGGCGCATCGACACCAAACACGGCATTGCCCACACCGGCGGGATGCTGAGCGCCTTCATGTGGGAGCAGCCCTTTGCGGCGCAGGTGGAAGAGCGGCTGGGCGTGCCCGTGACCATCGCCAACGACGGCAAGTGCGCCGCCGCGGCAGAAGCATGGACCGGTGCGCTGGCCGGGACTGACACCGGCCTTGTGCTGGTGCTGGGGACCGGCATCGGCGGCGGCATCATCCTGAACGGAAAGGTCTACATGGGGGCGCACTCCGCCGCCGGTGAGGTGAGCAACATGGTGACCGATATGGCCGTCATGGAGCTGGACAGCTTTACGCTGAAAAAGGTCGAAAAGCTGCCCAGTATGCCGGTCTGGGCGGGCAATTCCTCCGCCACCGGCCTGATCTTCGAGTATGCAAAGGAAAAGGGGATGGACCCCGACGGCCCTATGCCCACCGGCGAGGAAATCTTCGCCGCCTATAATGCCGGAGAGCCGGAAGCCCAGCAGACCCTGAAAATTTTTGCCCGCCGGGTGGCCATCGGCATCCTGAGTTTGCAGAGCATTCTGGATGTGGAGAAAGTCGCCATCGGCGGCGGCATCAGCGCGGCAGATGCCCTGATGCCCGCGATCCAGACCGAGCTGGACAGCCTGTTCGAGCGCTGCCCGGTGTTCCCGATGCTCAAGCCCGAACTGGTGCGCTGCCGTTACGGCAACGACGCCAATATGATCGGCGCACTGAAGCTGTTCTTTGGGCAAAAGTACTGAGAGGAGTAAAACTATGAGCGTTTTCCGCGATGATTTCCTGTGGGGCGGCGCCTGTGCCGCCAACCAGTTCGAAGGCGCATGGGATGTGGACGGCAAAGGCCCCAGCGTCCCGGACCTGTGCACCAACGGCTCCCACACCAGCCCCAAATGGGTGACGACGTCCGTTCGCCCGGACCGGCTCTATCCAAGCCATGAGGCCATTGATTTCTACCACCACTACGAAGAGGACATCGCCCTGTTCGCTGAGATGGGCTTCAAGACCTTCCGCACCTCCATCAACTGGACCCGCATTTTCCCCACGGGCATGGAGACGCAGCCCAACGAAAAGGGTCTGGAATTTTACGATAAGGTGTTCGATTGCTGCAAACAGCACGGCATCGAACCGCTGGTCACCATCAGCCACTACGAACTGCCTTATGCGCTGGTCGAAAAATACAACGGCTGGGCCGGCCGGGAACTCATCGAGTTCTACATGAACTACTGCAAGGTCATCTTCGAGCGCTACAAAGATAAGGTCAAGTACTGGTTGACCTTCAACGAGATCAACACCGGTGTGATGCCGCTGGGCGGCGTCCTGAACACGGGAACGGTCCAAGGCTACGAAGGCCCGGTCAGTCAGGCTCCGGACGACAAGCAGGTGCGGTTCCAAGCTCTGCATCATATGTTCGTGGCCAGCGCCGAGGCCATCCGCTATGCGCACCAGAACTATCCGCAGTTCAAGATGGGCTGCATGATCTGCTTCCTCGCCAGCTATCCGCTGACCTGCGACCCCGCCGACGTGGTGGCGAACCAGAAGCAGATGCAGATCACCAACTGGTTCAGCTCGGACATGCATGTGCGCGGCGAGTACCCCTCCTATATGAAGCGCTACTTCGCAGAAAACGGCATCACCATCGAGCAGAAGCCCGAGGATGCCGCCATCCTGAAAGAGGGCACGGTGGACTTCTACACCTTCAGCTACTATATGTCCAGCTGCGTCACGACCCACAAGGATGTGGAAGATGTGGGCGGCAACATCGGCGGCGGAAAGAAGAACCCCTACCTGAAAGCTTCCGACTGGGGCTGGCAGATCGACCCGATCGGTCTGCGCTATAGCCTGAACGAAATTTACGACCGCTATCACATCCCTCTGATGGTCGTGGAGAACGGCTTGGGCGCTTACGACAAGAAGGACGCCGACGGCAAGATCCACGACAGCTACCGCATCGACTATCTGCGGGAGCACATCAAGCAGATGGCCGAGGCCGTCAAGGACGGCGTGGACCTGATGGGCTACACCCCGTGGGGCTGCATCGACCTCGTGAGCGCGTCTACCGGCGAGATGGCAAAGCGCTATGGCTTCATCTACGTCAACAAGTTTGACGATGGGACCGGCGATCTGAGCCGCGAAAAGAAGGACAGCTTCTATTGGTATCAGAAGGTCATTGCCACCAACGGCGAGGACCTGGCATAATCACAGCAGAACAGGCAGACCTCCGCGTGCTTCGGCACGGCGGGGGTCTGTTTGCGTTTTCAAGCGCTGAAGGGCTGAAGGATCAAAAAGCTGTAAAATTCTGGTGCATATCCCGCGAAAAAGGTTGTGTTCGGCGGCGTTTCCTACACCGAGGAACGCGCCGAGTCGATGCTCTTTTCGGACCTGCCGATGGGCGAGGAAAAATATTATCTCTATGCATTTGCGGAGGACGTGCAGAAGAGCCGCGAGGCGGGCATGGACGAACACCTGTCGAAGCCGGTGGATATGGACGTTCTGGAACAAACGCTGAGAAAGTTTCGTGTTACCCCCCTGCAGATAAATAGCGGAAAAACGCGATATTCCCGTCATTGAGAAAGAAAATTTCATCAACAAAAAACCTCTGCATCCTTGGCCCGAAACGGGAAAGGGTGCAGAGGTTTTTGAGTATGCGTTATTTGCGGGCACATTCGCCGTCCAGCCCTGCGGCGATGCGGACACCGTGCTCAAGGCTTGGCAGGATATATTCCAGATTTTCCCGCACCGCCTTGGGGCTGCCCGGAAGGTTGACGATGAGGGTCTTGCCCCGCAGGACGCTGGCCGCACGGCTGAGCATCCCGCGCGGGGTGATGGTCAGGCTGTGATAGCGCATGGCTTCGGCGATGCCGGGGGCGTTACGGTCCGCCACGGCATAGGTGGCTTCGGGGGTGATGTCCCGGGGCGAAAAGCCCGTGCCGCCGGTGGTCAGGATGAGGTTGAGCTGCCGGCCGTCGGCCAGCCGGTGAAACTGGGCCTTGAGGGCGTTGAAATCGTCCGGCAGAAGCAGTGTTTCTTCCACGACATAGCCCGCCGCCTGAAGCATCTCCGCCGCCAGCGGGCCGCTCTTGTCCTCGCGCTCGCCGCGGCTGCCTTTGTCGGACAGGGTGATGACGGCAGCCCGCAGGGGCGGGTTCTCCAGCGCGGGCAGGAGCGTGACCTCGTCGCCGACATGGATCTCGCCGCCGTGCAGCACCCGCGCGAACACACCCTCGCGGGGCATGATGCATTCGCCGGTCTGCTGTTTGATGACGCAGTCGTTGTGGCACTCTTTGCCGATTTGGGTCATCTCGAGCACGACGTCGCCGATGGAAAACCGGCTGGTGACGGGCAGGGCGCGGAAATCAAACCCTTCCACGACCAGATTTTCGCCGAATGCGCCGTAATCGACCCAAATTTTCTCCCGGAACTGCGCGATCTTTTCGGCGCTGAGCAAGCTGACCTGACGATGCCAGTTCCCGCCGTGCGCGTCGCCGACGATGCCCCATTCCGGGGTCAGAACGGCGTGGTCCACCGGCGTTTTGGTGGTCCCGCGCTGGGGGCTGGTGCAGATGGCCAGAAGTTTTCCCATAGCTATCCTCCGATCCGATACATCCCGCGCGTGGCGGGCAGGGAAGTGCGTTCAAAATGGTGCTCCGGGGGTTTGTTCCAAATGGTCTCCCGGATGGCCTGTAACAGGGTCTCGTCCGAAGCGCCCCCGCGCAGGAGTGCGCGCAGATCACAGCCCGCTTCGCTGGCAAGGCAAGGGCGCAAAAAGCCCTGACTGGTCAGCCGGACGCGGTTGCAGGAGGCGCAGAATTTGCCATGCACGGCGGCGATGAAGCCGATGCTGCCCGCCCAGCCCGGAACGGTGTAGTAGACGGCGGGGCCGTCGCCAAGAGACGCGCTCTGAGCAGGGGAGAGCCGCACGAGGTCCGGCCAGCGTCGCTGGAATCGCGCCAGAAGCTCCGGCCCCGAAAGGCAGGGCATCGCGGACCCGTAGCCGATGGGCATCATCTCGATAAAGCGGACTTGCAAAGGATGGTCCTGCGCCAGTGCGGCCAGCGGTTCCAGTTCGGTTTCGTTGATGCCCACCTGCGGGACGCAGTTCAGCTTGACGGGCAGTCCGCTGTTCAGCGCAGCATCCAGACCGGCCAGCACGGCGGGAAGCTTGTCCCGCGCTGTGATGCGAGCGAATACCTCCGTCGAAAGGGCGTCCAAGCTGATGTTGACGCCGTCCAATCCGGCATCCAGCAGGGCAGGGAGCTTCTGCGCCAGATGGACGCCGTTGGTCGTCATGACGACTTTCTGGATGCCGGGGGTCGCTTTCAACCCTGCCACCAGCTGTTCTACGCCCCGGCGCACCAGCGGTTCGCCGCCAGTGACCCGTACGGTATCCACGCCGCACCCCGAAAATAAAGCGGCAAGACGAAGAAATTCTTCATAGGTCAAAACCTCTTCGTGGGCACAGGGAACGATGCCGTCCGGCATACAATAGTGGCAGCGCAGATCACACCGGTCGGTGACTGACAGGCGGAGGTAATGGATGTTCCGATGTACGGCATCAAACATAGCCGCCCTCCGCCCGGATGTAAAGGCCGCTTTTGCCGCCGATCTTTTTGTCTAGATGGATCTCGCCCAGCTCCATGCCCTTGTCCAGTGCCTTGCACATGTCGTAGATGGTCAGCAGAGCCGTGGAAACACCGGTCAGCGCTTCCATCTCCACGCCGGTGACGCCGCTGGTCTTGACGGTGCAGAAGGCTTCCACGGCCTGCCGCTCGGGCAGAAGGCGGAAATCTACGGTCACCTTGGTCAGCGGGAGCGGGTGGCACAAGGGGATGAGGTCGCTGGTGCGCTTGGTCGCCATGATGCCGGCAATGCGGGCCACGCCCAGCACGTCGCCCTTTTTCACTGTGCCGCTCTGCACGGCGGCAAAGGCGTCAGCGTTCATGGTAATGATGCCGTGGGCGGTGGCTTCCCGTGTAGTGACGGGCTTTTTGCTCACGTCCACCATGACGGCGTTGCCCTCGGCATCAAAATGGGTCAGGTTGTGTTCTGTCATTGGAACCTCTCAGTCTCGCGTTCGCTCAACAGAGCGAAACCGTAACGTTTTTCGAAATGCCAAAGCCCCTCGTAAGAGAGAGCATGATGAGAGGTTCAATGCCCAAAGCCGCAGTTCGGCCAAGTGCAGTTCGCACAGCCAAGGCAGAGTCCGCCTTCGCCCAGACGCGCGATGTCGTCGGCGGTGATGGGGTCATCGGCCAGCAGACGGGGCAGGAGCAGATCAAAAATGGTCCGCTTGGCATACATCACACAGCCCGGAAGGCCGCACACGGGGATGCTGTCGAGATAGCTGACAAGGAACATCGCCCCCGGCAGGACCGGTGCGCCGTAGCTCACGATGGAAGCGCCGGTGTTCCGGATGGCCAGCGGGGTGCGGTCGTCGGGGTCCACGCTCATGCCGCCGGTCGTGAAGATGAGTTCACAACCCGCCGCTTTGGCTTCCAGAATGGCGGCGGTGATGCCCGCCGGGTCGTCGTCGCAGACCTTGTGGTAGGTCATCTCACAGCCGTATTCCGCCAGCTTCTGGACCAGAATGGGGGTGAATTTGTCCTCGATGCGGCCCTTGAACACCTCGCTGCCCGTCGTGATGACCGCGAACGGCTTCTGATGGAAGGGCAGAACGTTCAGGATGGGCGTATCGCCCGCCGCTTTCTGCATGGCGTCCATCTTTTCCTGCTCGATGACCAGCGGAATGATGCGGGTCCCGGCCAGCTTTTGCCCCTTTTTCACGGGCAGGTCGCCGTGGACCGTGGCGATCATCATTTGCGGAGTGCGGTTGACTGCCAGCAGGGCTTCGCGGTTGATCTTGAGCAAGCCGTCGCAGTCGGCGATCAGCTCGATCTTGCCCTCTTTCGGTTCGGTCCCGTGGATGTTCCGGCCCGCCGCTGCCTTGTAGAGCAGCGCGGCGGCTTCGTCCTCGTGCAGGATGCCGGGGGTCTTTTCCCAGACGTAGAGATTTTCCTTGCCGATGCTCAGCAGCACCGGGATATCCTCCGGCTGAACGATGTGCCCTTTGCGGAAGCGGGCGCCTTTGAATTCGCCGGGGATGATCTGGGTGATATCGTGACAAAGTACCTGACCGACAGCGTCTGGGGTACGGATCAGTTTCATAGGGAGTTCCCCTTTCGTAACATAGATTGACGACTCTATTATACGACTTTTGGCGGGGATTGGAAAGGTGTTATTTCCAGCCGCGGGCCGTGGGGTCCAGCATTTCGGCGGCGGAGTAGACCAGTGCATTGCAGATGGCGGCGGCGATGGTGCTTCCGCCCTTGCGGCCCATGGCAGCGATGCAGGGCACGCCGTGGGCTTCGCAGACGGAAAAGAGCCGCTCTTTGCTCTCGACCACATTCACGAACCCGACCGGCACGCCGATGACCAGCGCGGGGCGCAGACCGGATTCGATCTCGTCCGCGATGGTCAGCAGGGCCGTGGGCGCGTTGCCGACGGCGAGGATGGCGTCGGGGTGTTCGGCGGCGGCGCGGTGCATGGACGCCACGGCGCGGGTCGTGCCGGTCTCTTTGGCGATCTGGGCCACTTCCGGGTCGGCCATATAGCAGAGGGCAGAGCCGCCCAGCTTGGCCAGACCGGGCTTAGTAATGCCGGCCAGCGCCATGTTGGTGTCGGTGACGATGGGGGTCCCGGAGCGGAGGGCCGCGATGCCAGCCGCCACGGCCCCGGCGGTGAAGCGCAGATTTTTGGCGTAATCGAAATCCGCCGTGGTGTGGATGACCCGCTTGACCACGGCGGCATTCTCCGGCGGGGGCGTCAGACCCAATTCATCCAGCTCGGCGGTGATGATGGAAAGGCTGGTCCGCTCGATGTCGGCGGGAAGGTGGTGTTGTGGGTTCATGCTTCGTTCCTCCGTTTCAGGCCCATGGCGGCATACAGGGCGTCGAGGTCCAGCGCATGGCGGACCCCATCGGCCAGCAAGTCGAACTGCTGCTGACGGTATTGCTCCATGGGGATGAGGTCGGCCCCGGCGGGGTCGATGCCCTTGCGGCGGCACAAATACACGACCAGTTTTTCGGTCAGTTCGCCGGTATCAAACAGGCCGTGGAGATAGGTCCCGAACACATTGTCCTGCACACAGCCTTCGGGGGAGCCGTCCGCTTGGGTGCAGAAGGGCGTGCCGTCCACTTCGGTGCGGCCGGTGTGGATCTCGTAGCCGTCCAGCTTTGCGCCCGCAAAAGGCAGCGCCGAAATGACCGCAGAAACCTGTGTGCGGCGCTTTTGCTCGGTGAAAACGGTACAGGTGGGCAGAAGTCCCAGCCCGCGCAGGGTCTGCGGGTGGCCGCTTTCGCTGCCTGTGGAGTCGTCGAGCTGCTGGCCGAGCATCTGATAGCCGCCGCAGACGCCCAGAACGGGCGTTCCGTTTGCGGCCAGCTTTTGAAGAGCGGCTTCCAGCCCGGACTGCCGCAGCCAGAGCAGGTCATCCACGGTGTTCTTTGTGCCGGGGAGGATGAGCAGGTCCGGCGTGCCAAGCTGGCGCGCGTTTTGTACATACCGCACGCCCAGAAGCGGGTGCTGTTCCAGCGGCATGAAATCGGTGAAGTTTGAGATGTGCGGCAAGCGGATGATGGCGAGATCCAGCGGTTTGACGGCTTTTTCTGCATCCAGCCGGGTGGAAAGGGAATCTTCATCCTCAATGTCTACCTTGAGGTAGGGGACCACACCCAGAACGGGCAGATGGGTCTTTTCCTCCAGCATCGCAAGGCCGGGACGCAGAATCTCAACGTCGCCCCGGAACTTGTTGATGATCAGCCCCTTGATGCGCGCCCGCTCGTCCGGCTCAAGCAGCTCGACTGTGCCGTAAAGCTGGGCGAACACACCGCCGCGGTCGATGTCGCCCGCCAGCAGGACCGGCGCATCCACGAGCTTGGCAAGCCCCATGTTGACGATGTCGTCCGCCTTCAGATTGATCTCGGCGGGGCTTCCCGCGCCCTCGATGACGATGATATCCACATCATCGGCGAGACGGTTGTAGGCGGAAAGAATGTCCGGGATGAGCGATTTCTTCATCTTGAAATAAGCGGAAGCGGGCATCTGTCCCCGGACTTCGCCGTTCACGATGACCTGACTTCCCACGTCGCTGCTGGGCTTGAGCAGGATGGGATTCATCCGGACATCTGGTTCGATGCCCGCCGCCTGTGCCTGAACGACCTGCGCCCGCCCCATTTCCAGCCCGTCGCGGGTGACGAAGCTGTTCAGGGCCATGTTCTGGCTTTTGAAGGGCGCGACCCGGTAGCCGTCCTGCGCAAAAATGCGGCAGAGCGCGGCGCAGAGCAGACTTTTGCCCGCCCCGCTCATCGTGCCCTGTACCATGATGCATTTGGCTTTGCTCATCGTAACACCTCCGAAAGGATGCGTAAAAGCTGTTCGTTTTCGGGTGCGGTGCGCACGGCGGTGCGATACCAGCTGCCGTCCAGACCTGGATAATTCGCGCAGCTTCGAAGAACGACTCCACGCGGACGCAGGGTATCGCCCAGCGTTGCCGGCCCTTGGAACAGCAGATAGTTCGCCGCGCCCTCGATGACCCGCAGCCCCAGCGCCCGCAGACCTTCGGCCAGAAGGGGGCGCTGTTCGGCGATGAGGGAGCGCACCCGTTCAACATAGGCCGTCTCGTCCAGTGCGGCCAGACCTGCCGCCTGTGCCAGACTGGACACGCCCCACGGCTGGCCGACGGTGCGCATCTGTTCGAGAAGGGCGGTGTCGGCACACAGACAGTATCCCAGCCGGACGCCCGCCATGCCGTACAGCTTGGTGAAGGCTTTCAGGATGAAAAGATCCCCGGAATCCAGCAGCGGCTTGGCCGTTTTTTCGGCGTGGTCAGGCAGAAAGTCGAGGAAACATTCGTCCAGTACGAGAAGCGCCCCGCATTCGGTGCACCGGCGCAGGATCTTTTCCACAAGCGGAAGCGGCGTCAGCTGACCGGTGGGGTTGTTGGGCTGGCAGAGGAACACCATGTCGATGCTTTCATCGATGGCAGAGCAGAGCGCGTCCGTCACCGCAAAATCGTTCGCTTCCTGCAAAAACCAGCGCTCGACCGTGCAATCGACCGTTTCCAGCGCGGAAGCATATTCCGCAAAGGTGGGTGCGGTGACGAGGGCTTTCTTGGGCTTTTTGGCCCAGACCAGCCGGAAGATCAGGTCCGCCGCGCCGTTGCCGCAGAGAATGTGCTCGGCCGGGACACCTTCGTGCTGGGAAAGCTTGGTCCGTAGGTCCCGGCAGAGAGGGTCCGGGTAGCGGTCGGCGGTGGAAAGCGCCGACCTGATGGCGTCGGCCACCCCTTCTGGCAAACCGAGCGGACTGACGTTGGCCGAAAAATCCAGCGCATCATGGCCAAATTCGGCGCGGTAGCCCGCCCAGTCTCCTCCATGGATGAGTTGCATGAAACCGTCTCCTTTCACAAAATGACCCGAACGGCCAGCCCGACGGCCAGCGCCAACAGGCTCTCGGCGTACATCATGCGGTTGGCGCGGCGGATGTCCTCCGGCCCGATGGGGCGCAGAGGGTCGCCGATGGTGGGCTTTTCATAATATTCGCCAAAATAGTACGCAGGACCGGCTAATTGAACGCCCAGCGCACCGGCACAAGCGCTTTCGGTCTGTGCGCTGTTGGGGCTGGCGTGGTTGCGGCGGTCTCTCCGCCAGATGGTCCATGCACCCTTTGCGCTGTTGCCGGTCAGAGCTGCCGCCGCGACCCAGAGCAGCCCTGCCAGCCGGCTGGGAAGATAATTCGCAGCATCGTCCAGTTTTGCGGCGGCGCGGCCAAAATAAAGGTAGCGCTCGTTTTTGTAGCCCAGCATGCTGTCCATCGTGTTGATGGCCTTGTAGGTCAGCGCCAGCGGTGCGCCGCCTACCAGCATATAAAGCAACGGGGCGATCACGCCGTCGCTGGCGTTTTCGGCGACGGTCTCCACGGCGGCTTTGGTCACGCCCTCAAGGGTGAGATTTTGGGTGTCCCGCCCGACGATGCGGCTGACCGCTTTGCGGGCTGCGGGAAGATCGGGCTTGACCAGTTCGCGGTAGACGTTCGTGCTCTCCTGCGCCAGACCTTTGGCGGCAAGGCACTGAGCGCACCAGAACATCTGCACCGCCAGCCCCAGCCACGGCGAAAGCTTCGCCGCCCCAAGGCAGATGAAACTCGAAAAAAGAAACGTTCCAACGGGAAGAAGAAAAGCGAGGATGCCCCCGCCCAGCAGTTCGCCCTGCGGCGTTTTGGGCAGACGGGCACGCAGGAATTTTTCGAGAGCAGAGATAGCTTTGCCCATGAAAATGACGGGGTGCGGCAGCCACGCGGGGTCCCCGAACAGGGTGTCGAGCACGAAGCCGCCCAGAACAGCATAGGGGATCATGCGCGTTCCTCCTTGGTGTACTGCACGGTTTTCAGAAGGTACAGCTGGCGCTTTTCGGCCCAGTCGCGGGTGTCGAGCACGAAGCCGCCCGCGTTGGGGGCGCACCATGCGTAGTAGTCTTTGTGGGGCAGGGCGTAGCGCTCCATTGCCGCCATCTGGGTCCCGCCGTGGGCGAGGATGACCAACCGTTCTTCGCCGTCTGCGAGGGCCTGATTGACCAGCGCGGAAAACGCCCGACACACCCGTTCCGAGAAGATGGCTTTCGTTTCGCCGTCTGGGCAGGGGCTTTCGCAGTTGGCTTCCACCCATGCCAGATAGTCGGGGTCGTGCTCCATCTCGATGAAGTTCCGGCCCTCAAAACTGCCGAAACACATCTCCTGAAGGTCCTTTACCTCAATGAGGTTCGCTTCCGGAAACAGTACCTCGGCGGTCTGCCGGGTGCGGCAAAGGGGGGTGATATAAACGGTGCTGGGTGAAAAATCGGCCCGCCGAAGCTGAGCGCGGCCCTCGGCGGAAAGCGGGATATCGCGCTGGCCCTGATAGCGCTTTTCGGCGTTGTAGGAGGTCAGACCGTGGCGCAGAAGATAGATCAGCATGAGGGAAGTTCTCCTTTCAGAACGGTAGGGATGCCGCAGAACATCTGCACCACGCAGTCGGCACGAGCGGCCAGCAGACAGGCCAGCCGTCCGGCGGCTTCTCGCGCGGCCCGCTCCCGGGCGTCGATGGGGACCACGCCGCCGCCGACTTCGGTGGAGATTACGATGTCATAAACGGCGAGTTTGTCCGCGAGTTTCTCCAAATCATCGGCATCCGCGGCGAGATTTTGAACGTCTGCGATGCGGCTTCCGGAAAGTGTTTGCGCAAAGGTGCGCTTGCCGCTGTAGAGCGGCCCGGTAATGAAGATCATAACAGCCCTCCCCATTGACAGGCGGCCAGCGCCGCCAGCATCCAAAGCTCGGCCTTTTGCAAAAACCATCCGGCCAGATCGCCGGTGATGCCGCCGAACTGCTTTTTCGAAACGACGTGATACCGAAGAAAAACAAGAAGTGTGGTCCCTACGAGCGCCCCGCCGCCCAGCGCCAGCATCCCGCCGCCCAGCAGAACAGCAAGCACCGTCAATACCCGGCGGACCGTCACACGGTCGGCGGCGGTGGCAAAAGTATGGGCAAGGCCGGTGTCTTTTGCCAGCGGGAACGATGCCACAGCAAGGCCGGAAAGGGTACGCTCGAGCATGAGTGCAAGCGTCCAGAGTAGACCAATGCGCGGGGAAAAAACCACACAACCGGACAAGGCAAAATAAGCCGCAAAATAACTGCACAACCGAATGACCGCGAACGCCCCGCAATGGGGGTCTTTGAGGATCTCCAGCTTTTTGGCACGGTCGCCGTAGCTGGAAAGGGCGTCGCAGGTGTCGGCGTAGCCATCGAGGTGGATGCCGCCCGTGACCCAGACCGGGATCAGGCAGAAGCCCGCCGCCTTGGCAAGCGCCGGAAGCGGTAAGGCCCCGCACACGCACCACAACGCCCCGCACAAAAGCCCGACCAGCGGAAATGCGCACATGGCATACCGCATATTTTTGGCATTCCAGTCGAACTGCGGTACGGGGACCGCCGAAAACATGGCAAACGCCACGGCGATGGTCTGCAAAACGATCATGGTTCCACTCCTTTATAATGGACCGGGATGCCGCACACGACCCGCACCACAGCATCTGCGCGGGCGGCGACGGCGTTGTTCACCTGCGCCAGCGCGCGGAGATAGCGGTCCGTATCGCCCGCATAGTCGGCCCCGCCGCTGAACACTTCGTTCGAGACGAGGATGAGGTGTTCGCACTGTGCGTACAGCAAATCGATGCCGGACAGGATAGCGGAAGCCGCGTTTTCTCCGGCTCCGTGTGGGTCGTAAAGCTCGTTGGCGGTCAGGTTGCCGAGGTCCTCCAGCAGAGCCGTTCTCCGCGCGGGAAGGCGGACAGAGTCCAAGTGAAGGGGACATTCCACGGTGGTAAATTGTTTTTTAGCCCGCATGGCCCGGTGCTTTTCGACCCGCGCGGCGCATTCGTCGTCCCAGACCTGCATGGTGGCCAAGTAGTAGCGCGGCAGGGCCGAGTGCAGGACCAGCGACTCGGCATAGGCGCTTTTTCCACTGGCGGAACCGCCCAAAACCAGCGTCAGCATTGCGGGGTGTACGGCGCAATGCCGCCCTCCGCGAAGGAATAACAGTGGTTGTAAACGGCCAGTGCCATGTCCCACAGGGGCAGGGAAGCCACCGCGCCGGTCCCCTCGCCGAGGTGAAGCCCTGCCATGAGAAGCGGCGCTTTGCCCAGCGCATCCAGCACCAATTTGGCCGCCGGTTCGGTGGAACAATGGCTGGCGAAAACGGCCTTGGACGCCGCAGGGCAGAGCCGCACCGCACACAGCGCGGCCACGCCGCTGATAAAGCCGTCCACCAAAACGGGGACTTGTTCCAACGCACCACCGAGAAAAATTCCGCACAATCCCGCAATGTCAAAACCGCCCAGCTTGGACAGAACGTCAAGCGGGTCGTCGGCGCTGGGGTGGTTGACGGTGATGCCGTGCCGGATGGCATCCAGCTTCCGGGCAAGCCCTTCGTCCGAAAGGCCCGCGCCGCGCCCGGTCATGACCTCGACCGGCTGGCCCAGCAGAACAGCGGCCACGGCGCTGGACGTCGTGGTGTTGCCGATGCCCATTTCGCCGGTGGCGAGAAGCCGGACGCCCTGCCCTTTCTGCGCCTGCACCAGCGCGATGCCGTGCGCGATGGCCTCCACAGCTTGTGCGCGGGACATGGCGGGGCCTTGGGTGAAATCAGCGGTCCCTGCGGCGATCCGGCAGTTCAGAACCCCCGGCACAGGGTCGCCCGCGATGCCAATGTCAACGGGGACGACCTCACAGCGGGCCGTTTTTGCCATCTGGCAGACGCTGGTGCGCCGCGCGGCGAGATTTTCGGCCACGGCGCGGGTCACGCTCTGGTCCGTCTGGCTGACGCCCTGCGCGACAACGCCGTTGTCCGAGCAGAGGACCAGCACGGCCCGCTGAGAGAAATCAAGGGTGGCGCTTTCGGTCAGAGCGGCAGTGTCCTCGAGCATCGTTTCCAGCGCACCAAGACCGCCCAGCGGCTTGGCAAGGCTGGCCCAATGGGCGTGCGCGGCGGCACGGGCGGCTTCGTCCGGCGGGGTGATGGTTGCGAGAAGGTGGTTCAGTTCAGATTCAGTCATGGTCTGCTTCCTTTGTGATGTAGCGGCGGGCGGCGTCCGCAAAGCGCTCCGGCAGGGGAGTGCCCGCCCAGTAAAAATGCGGAAATCCGGCGTAGAAATGTGGATTTGCAAAGCCGCAATGCCAAGTTTGACCATTGGCTTTTGCGGCGGAACAATCGGAACCGTTGTCGGTAGAGTCCCAGTGGTGGAACTCGTGGATGGGGAAGGTCTCCCCGGCGCGGAACAGGAGACTGTCGGCGGAAGCGGTCAGTTTCGCATAGCCGAACCGCACCAGCCGACCGACACGGAATCCCTGTCCGGACAGGACGCCAGCCATCGGATAGGACGTGTCATCGACGGATTCCAGCGACTGACCCAGATAGAGAAAGCCGCCGCATTCCGCTACGGTGGGAAGTCCGCGCTCGATGGCGGAGCGGATGGACGCCAGCATGGAGCGGTTTTCGCTCAGTGCCTTGGCGTAGAGTTCGGGGTAGCCGCCCGGGAGGTACAGCCCGCCGATCGATCCCGGCAATTTGGCATCGTGCAGGGGACTGAAAAAGACCGGCTCGGCCCCGGCGGTGCGCAGGGAATCCAGCGTCTCCGCGTAAGTGAAACAGAATGCTTCATCGTTGGCGACCGCGATGCGGACAGGCGACTGGGAAGAGACGCTGGACCGCGAAAAATTCGAATCTGGCGTGGGACGGTCTGTCAATGTGAAAAGAGCATCCCAATCGAGCGTCTGCATGAAAACGTCGGCCATGTGCTGGATTTTTTTCTGTAGGTCCGTGATTTCTCCGGCGGTTTTCAGGCCGAGGTGGCGGCTCTCGATGACGGCATCCGGCAGGTGGGGAAGATAGCCCAGCACAGGAAGAGATGTCTCCCGCTCCAGCATTGGTTTGAGCATTTTGTACAGCTTTTCGGAACAGTCATTGAGCAGAATGCCAATGATATGGCTAGGGGTGCGGAAGTTTTTCAGGCCGTTGATCTCCGCCGCCAGCGTCAGACTTGCGCCTTTGGGCTGGACGACCAGCAGCGCGGGAAGGTCCAGCGTATCGGCCAGTTCCCATGCGCTGGCGGTCGTGGTCATGCCCTGCCCATCGTAAAAACCCATGGCCCCTTCACAGACCGCAGCCCCATGTCCGGCAGAATAATGCGCATATACCTCCCGAACGGTGACGGAAGGTGACAAAAACAAGTCTAAATTGTGGCTGTCCACATGCAGAGCTGAGCGGTGAAACATCGGGTCAATGTAGTCTGGCCCGCTCTTGAAGGAACAGGGGTTCAGCCCCCGCCGCTTGAGCGCCGCCAGAAGGGCGCAGGTAACGGTGGTTTTTCCACTTCCCGAACGGGGCGCGGCGACAAGAAATTGGATCATTTGCGTTCCCCCGTGATCAGGAAAATCGGGTTGTTCGCCATCAAAAGATGCAAATTCCCTGCCGGTTTTGTGCGGCTGACGGCGATTTGAGTCACTTCGGCCGAAAGGCCGTGGGCGGTCAGGGCCGCGATTGCGGCGCTCATCGTTTCCAGCGCAATGGCGGAAATGCAGATGCGGGCAGATGGATTTTTGGTGAGGATCAAATCCAAAATAGCATCCATGCCGCCCTTGGTTCCGCCAACGAAAACAGCGTCCGGCGCAGGAAGTGCTTCCAACGCTTGTGGGGCTTTTCCTTTTATCAGGGTGAGATTCCATGCACGGAATTTCGCCCGGTTTTTCTGGATGAGTTCACAGGCGTCCGGTTCGCATTCGATGGCATAAACATGCCCGCGCGGGGCGGCCAAAGCTAATTCCACGCTGACGCTTCCGGTCCCCGCGCCGACATCCCATAAAATATCGGTGGGACGAACGGCCAGCTTGGCGAGAGCGGCGGCGCGGATCTCCTGTTTGGTCATGGGGACCTCGCCACGAAGGAAAGCGTCATCCGGAAATCCGGCAGAGCGGCGCTGGGGCTGGGGAACGTGCTCAATCAGAAGAACGCTCAGGGGCGCGAATGTTTTTTGGGCGAAATCGGCGGCGGTCCCGAAGAGAATTTTTTCTTCCGGTGTGCCGAGATTTTCACCGACCAGCGCGTGAGCGTCGCCTAAGCCGACGTCTGCGAGTTTCTGGCAGAGTGTTGTGGGCGTTTCTGTGCCGCCGGTCAGAAAAAATACGGTGCTGTGCTCTATACAAACCGGAACAGGGTCACAGGCACAGCCATGCGCTGAGACGAGTTTCCAATCCTGCCAGGGGCGTCCGATGGCGGCAGAAAGCAGTTGAACGCTGGAAATTCCGGGAAGGACGCGGGCAGAAATTCCAAACGCGCGAAGCATTGGCAAAAGCTGAGAAGCACCGGAGTAAAATCCGGAGTCACCGCTGTACAAAATGACGGTTTCAGCATCCGGGTGCTCGGCGATGCAGTTCAGGATGTCGGTGGGCTTGTAAAGGGGATAGCGGTTGGGGGAACAGTCGTCCGGAAGGTGCGCCAACAGCCGTTTTGCCCCGATGATGCATTCGGCTTTTTGCAGGGCAGAGCGGCCCTGTATGGTCATGCCTTCCGGCGAACCTGCCCCCATTCCAATGAGCATGATCATGCAAAAACCTCCCGACAATGTGCCAGAATTTGTTCGGCAGTTTCTCCTGTCTCCGCAGGGCGGCGGATCACGATGAGCTGGGCGTTCGTGTCCTGCGCGGCCTGTGCTTTTTCTGCAAAGCCGCCCGCCGCACCGCCATCCTTTGTAACGAGAAACTGGATGTGAAATTGTTCCATGAGCGCCCGGTTCAGCGTGTAGGAGAACGGCCCCTGCATGGCAATGATATTTTTGTGGGGGATATGGGCCGCTTCACAGGCTGCGATGCCCTCTCGCGTGGGCAGAACACGGGGAAACAGCCGCTCCGGCGCGAGCGCAGAAAACACAGAAAGCTCTTTTGCACCGGTCGCAAGCAGGATATTTCCGCTGGTATTTTCGAGAAACTCTGCGGCGTGCATTGCTGACCGAAAAACCATGCTTCCAGCCGGAAGCGGACTTTCGGGGCGGAGAAGGCGGTGATACTCGATCTTCGCATCTTTACACGCGGAAACGATATTTTTTGTGGCATCTACCGCATAAGGGTGGGTAGCATCGATGCAAAGAACGGCTCCTCGCAACAGCTGGACCATTTCCTCGGGAGTCAGTCGGCCACAATGGAGCGTGACCCCGGCAAATTCGCCCTGTTCCTCTGCGCCCAGAGGAGTGGCAACGCTGACGAGCACTTCGAACCCCAGCGCGGCCAGCTGGCGGGAGAGGATGCGGCCTTCGGTCGTGCCGCTGAACAGAACGATCTTCATGCGCGATACCCCCTTGGCGTGACCATGCGGCCCTGCAGTTCCCGCGTCTGTGCGTTGCCGATGAACACGGTCGTGAACATGTCCACAGGAGTGTGCTTGAGCTGGGCCAGCGGCAGGATGACGTGGCTCTGGCCCTCCCGGCCAATGTTCCGCACCAGCCCGCAGACGGTTTCCGGCGATTTCCCGTTTTCAAGCAGGATACGGACCGCTTTTTCCAGATAATCGGGACGCCCTTTTGACGAAGGATTGTACAGTGCTACGCAGAAATCACCCATTGCGGCGGCGGCAAGGCGCTTTTCGATGACCACCCACGGGGTGAGCCGGTCCGACAGCGAGATGACACAGAAATCATGTGCCAAGGGTGCGCCCAGCACGGCCCCGCCGCTGAGTGCGGCCGTCAGCCCGGGCACGATCTCGACGGTGACCGCCGGAAACTGCTCGGCCAGCTCTAAAAGCGGGCTGGCCATGCCATAAACGCCCGCGTCGCCCGAGCAGACCAGCGCGACGGTTTTGCCGGATCGCGCCGTTTCCAGCGCCCAGCGGCAGCGGTCGATCTCCTTGGTCATGCCGGTGGAATAGAACGTTTTATCGGGAAAATAGGGGCGGATCAGGTCCAGATAGACCGTATAGCCGCACAGCACCTCGGCTTGCTGTAAGGCGCTCTGCGCCTGTGCGGTCAAAAACTGGGGGCCGCCAGGACCCAGCCCGACGACGAAAACGGTTTCAGCCATGCTGCCACCTCCAATTCGGGGCGAAGGGGCGGAGCGCCAGCGCAAAGGTCACGCCGCCGCCCGCCTGTTTGGGAATGCGGATGCTCCCGCCGGAAGCCAGAACCGCCGCCCGTTCGCACACATTGTCCACGCCGGTGATGCTCTGGACAAAGGGCGATGCCGTAAAGGGGCCGGGGACAGTCTGAAGCTGTTCGGAAGAAAAAAACTGGATGTTCCAGCGATGATTTTTACAAAAATCGAGAAGCCCTTCCTCGCTCTGCTTCAGGTCGATGCTGGCCGCAGAGACGATGCACTGGGGCGCAAGGCGGTGCGTTTCACAGAAGGAAGCAAATGCAGTTTCGAGCTGTTGGGCGGATGTGCCGCGTTTGCAGCCGACGCCCAGAACGCCGATACGGGGAACGAGATGCAGAGCATCGCCGGAAGGGGAGAGGGTCAAGGCAAAATCGGAAGCGTCCGGGGTTTGTGCCGGAATTACCCCGGAAGGAGCAGTTCCTTCGATTGGAAAATCGGACCAATAGGCGGCGCAATTCCCGGCGAGGAGTTTCCCACTGACCCGCTTGATGCGCTCCGGCTCCAATACCATGCAGTTTTGATGCTTGGCCCATTCGTCTACGGCGAAAATTCCATTGGCATCGGTGGCTGTTGTGATGACCGGAACGGCCCCGCAGACGGCAGAAATGTCTCGCGCAAGGTCGTTGGCCCCGCCCAGATGGCCTGACAACAGCGGGATGGCGAACCGTCCGCATTCATCCACGACCACAACGGCGGAGTCGGTGGCTTTGCTGTGACAATGGGGCGCGATGGCCCGTACCGCAATGCCGACTGCACCGACGAAGATCAACGCGTCCTGCCGGGGAAATTCCTGCGCCGTCCAGTCTGCAAGAGAGACGCCGCCGTGTCCACAGCGGGTGATGCTTCCCGGAAGAGATTCGGCCAGTTTTTGCGCCAATGTCAGCCCTTTTTCGGTGAAGGCGAGATAGGCGCGGGTCATTGGTCGGCTCCTTTGCGGAACTCGGTCGTAAAGGCGGGGTCGTAGAGCTTACTGCGCTCGTACTGCATGCCCAGAAAATCGCCTACGACGATCAGCGCGGTTTTCGTAATGTCGGCGCTTCGGGTGGAACCCGCTAAGGTTCCGACGGTACACCGAACGATTTTTTGCTCCGGCCAGCTGGCTTTATAGACCACAGCGGCAGGAGTCTCGGGGGTGTATGCGCCCTGTAAAAGCGCTTCCTGCACCTTGTCGATCAGCCCGATGGAGAGGAAGATCACCATCGTGGAACCGTGGGCGGCAAGGCTGGCCAGCTTTTCCCGCTCGGGCACGGGGGTGCGCCCCTCCATCCGGGTGATGATGACGGTCTGGCTGACCGTGGGCAGAGTGTATTCGGCATTCAGCGCTGCCGCAGCCCCGCAGAAACTCGAGACGCCCGGAGTGTCGTCGTAGGGGATGCCGTCGGCGTCAAGCGCATCCATCTGCTCCCGGATGGCCCCATACAGGCAGGGGTCACCGGTGTGGAGCCGTACCGTGGTCTTTCCGGCGGCTTCCATCTGGCGCATGACGGCGAGGACCTGCTCCAGCGTCATCTCGGCGCTGTTATAGATGGCGCAGTCCGGTTTTGCCAGACCAAGCAGGGCAGGGTTGACCAGACTTCCTGCATAAATGATGCAGTCGGCGGTCTGCAAAAGGGCCGCGCCCCGCTGGGTGATAAGGTCCGGTGCGCCGGGACCTGCTCCGACAAAATGTACCATATCAATGCTCCTTCCATTCGTTCAGGATCTGTGTGGCGGTTTCGGTCTGGCCGAGCGGCCCGTGCTGGTTCGAAAATAAGATCGCACCGACGCGGAATGTTCCTGCAGCCCGCCGGTCAAGGTGCAGCTGGATGGCCCGCAGAAGGCTTTCCAATACAGGTGCGCGAAGATCTGCCGCGTCGAGGATGTCCAGACAGGCATCGGTGGTGGCGGCGTCCATCAAGGCGGTGCACACCTTCCGGCTGGCCCCGCAGAGTGCCGCATGGGTGCAGAACAGCTCCGTGCGGCAGTCGGCGGTGTGGGAGTGGGTGTTCATGATGCCGCCCGCCAGCTTGACCAGCTTGCCGACATGCCCCACGAGAAGCACTTCCTCAAACTTGGCGGAAGCTGCCATATCTAGCGTATCTCCGATGAAATTGGATGTCTTGACGACGGGAACAGCCGCAAATTTGGGATAGGTCTCGTGAAGGTAATCCAGCCCGTAGTTGCCGGGGGCAAGGATGAGCCGCCGGGGCGTTCCCGCGCGAAGCGACGCCTGATTCATCTCCAGCTGGATGGTGTCGAGAATGGCTTGCTGGCTCATCGGCTCGACGATGCCGCTGGTCCCGAGAACAGATAATCCGCCCTCGACGCCGATGTGTGGGTTGAAGGTGCGTTTGGCGACCTCTTCGCCGCCCTCGATAGAGATTGTGACCGAGAAACCACCTTGATAGGCTACATTTTCAGCTTCGCGGTGCAGGGCTTCGGTGATCATCTCGCGGGGAACGTGGTTGATAGCGGCTTCGCCCACCGGTTGGTCCAGCCCGGGTTTTGTGACCCGCCCGACGCCCTTTCCGCCGGAAATGACCACGCCGGAAGCATCCGGCAGCAGGGCGACTTGTGCGATGACGGGCAGACCGGTGGTCACATCTACATCATCGCCGCCATCCTTTTCGATGGCACATTCCGCGCCGTCCGCCGTTTTGCGGCAGAACAGCGGGGCGACTTCGACCACGATTCCTTTTGGGGTGCGCAGAGCGACGGTTTCAGGGGTGGTTCCGGTCAGCAGGAGCCGCGCCGCGCCCGCCGCCGCCAGCGCCGCGCAGGTCCCGGTGGTGTAGCCGCACCGCAGGAGCTTCTGTCCGCTGCGGACGTAGTGCTCGAATTTGGGTTTGGCGGGCTTGGGCGCACCGAACAGCGTTTCGTACTGCTCGGCGCTCAGGCGGTAAAGCGTGCGGATGTTTTCCGGCGCAAAGGCCTGTTCGGGCGTCAGGACCCCGGAGACGCTGCCAGGAGAGACGCAGACCACGGCGTCCGAAATTTTCTGCGCCATGTCCAGCTCGTGCAGACTGACGATGACGGCGAGATTCTGGGTGTGCGCCAGCTTTTGCAGGATGGTCAGAAGCTCGATCTTGCCCTTGATGTCCAGAAAAGAGGTCGGTTCATCGAGCAAAATGATCTCTGGCTGCTGGCAGATGGCGCGGGCCAGCAGGATGCGCTGGCGCTGACCGTCGCTGATGCAGTTGAAGTCCCGGTCAGCGAGATGCTCCGCGCCGACCAGCTCCAGCGCGGCATGGACCTGCTGGCGGTCGGCGTCCGAGAGGATGCCCAGCCGTCCGGTGTAGGGGATGCGTCCGGCGGCGGCGAACTCGAAACAGGTGGTCAGCTCGGTGCGGCGAGTGTGGGGGAGCATCAGGGCCAGCTTCTGGGCGCGGGCGTTTCCGGTGTAGGAAGTGAGGTCCTGTCCGTCCAGAAGGACCGTGCCGCCCACGGGCGCAAGCTGGCCCGCCAAGGTCTTGAGGAGAGTGGATTTGCCCGCGCCGTTCGGCCCGATGAGGGTCAGGATTTTCCCACGCGGAACGCCCACCGAGATGGCTTCCGCAAGGGGGGCCTTGCCATAGCCGATGGCTAGATCTTTCGTTTCACAGAAAAAATTCATCGTGCACCCTCCTTGTTCCGGCGGATGAGCAGCCCGATGACCACCGGCGCGCCAAAGACTGCCGTGACCGCACTGATGGAAAGCTCGGTGGGGGCAAAAAGACTGCGCGCGATCAGGTCACAGAGCAGACAGAACGCCGCCCCGCCCAGACAACACCCGGGCAGAACGACCAGCGGCTTGGCGCTGCCCAAAAGCTGCTTGACGAGGTGGGGGACGGCGATGCCCACAAAGGAGATGGGGCCGGCAAAGGCCGTGACACAGGCGGCCAGCAAGCTGGAAAGCAGCACCAGCACGCGGGAAAACCGCTTGACATTGATGCCGACGCTCTGGGCGTAGGCTTCGCCCATCTGGTAAGCGGCCATCGGCTTGGAAAGGCAGAACGCCGCCGCCAGCGACGGCAGGACCACCAGTGCAGCGGCCCGGACGTTGCCCCATGTCATGCCAGAAAAGCTTCCCTGCGACCAGTTGTGAAGGTTGACGATGTTGCTGTCCTGCGCAAAGGCCACCACAAATTCGGTGACTGCCGAGCAGATATAGCCGATCATCACGCCGCAGATGACCAGAATGCTCATCCGCTGGACCCGGCGCGCCACAGCCAGCACAAAGGCCATAGACGCCATCGCCCCGGCAAAGGCCGCGAGGATGAGGGTGAGGGACGTGGTCAGCATCCCGTAGTTCAAAAACAGCACCATGACCAGCGCGACTGCCAGCTTGGCGCCGCTGGAAATGCCCATGACGAAGGGGCCGGCGATGGGATTGGCGAAAAAGGTCTGCAGCAGATAGCCCGCTGCCGAGAGCGCCGCCCCCAGCAGCACGACCATCACCGCCCGCGGGAGCCGCAGCTGAGTGATGATGCCCACCGAAAGCGCATCCTGTCCGCGGCCGGTCAGCGCGGCCAGAACGGCTTTGGGGGTCAGCGCGACGCTGCCCCAGAACAGGTTCGCGGCAAACAGCACCGCCAGCATCAGCGCAAGGATGCTGTAGGAAACGATCAGGCGTTTTTTGCGGGTCATAGGCGGCTCCTCAGGAAACTTTGGTCAGAAAATTCAGGGCGGCGGGGTCCGGGTGCTCTTCGGTGAAGATGGTGTGCAGGTCGAGGATGAAATCGGCCAGCTCCATGCTCTGCTGGAAAAAGCTCTGGGTCGTGCACCAGACATTCCCGTTCTGGACGGCCCGGAAATCTGCCAGCAGAGGGCACTTGGCGGTCAACTCTTCGGTGGTGGAAAGGACGCCCTCGATGGTGCTATTATAAATAAGGTAGTCAGCGTCCCGTGCACCGGCGTAAAAATCCTCGAGCGGAAGGTTCATCGTGGAGAGATTGCTGCCGCTGTCGGTCAGATCGGCGAACACATAATCGCCGCCCGCCATCTCGATCATCTGGGCCACATAGTCGCCGCCCTTGCGGACGTTGGCGAGGTCGTTGGCCGTGATGGAGAAGAACGCACAGGCCTTGCCGGTGGACGGCTGGTCCAAAAGCGGCTGGATGCGCGCGAGCTGTTCCGCGAACACCTGCTCGGCGAGGTCCTGCTTTCCCAGCAGGATGCCGTAGAACTTGATCCACTCCATCCGGGCCAGCGGACTGCTCTCGTAGCTGGACCGCTCGACGAGGACCGGGATGCCGAACCGTTCCAGCTGCTCCTTGACTTCGGGGGTGTGGTAGATCATGGTGTTCTCGATGGCGAGACTGCACCCGGCGGACAAGATCTGCTCGTAATCTGGGGCGCTGTACTTGCCCGCGTAGGCGATGCGTCCGGCTTCCATGGCGGCTTTGGCTTCGTCGAGATACCAGCCCTCGGCCCGCGTGCCGGAAAGGCGGATGCTGTCCAACGCGTCCAGATGGAGGAACAGGTCCATCACAGACGTGGAGACGAGGTAGATGTTCTCGATGGGCTGGCGCAGAACGGCCACCCCTTCGGGCAGGTCGTCCACCTCGGCGGCATCCTCGGGCATCACGAGGAACTGCGCCCCGGAATCCGTCACCGTCAGCAGAACGGAGCCGTCCTCGTAACAGTCCGCGGTGAACTGCTGGGCATAGTCCAGCGGATAGGCGTGCGAGAACACGAGCGATTCGGCGCGGGCCGGTGCGGTGGATGCGGCAGAACAGCCGGTCAGGGTCAGGGCGGCGGCGGGAAGCGCTTTTAGAAAATCACGGCGTTTCATCAAGGTTTGCCTTTCAAATTGCAGAAGCTCAGTTCAGCACAAAGGTCAGCGTGTATTCGATCTCGTGCGGGGTGCTCATGGCCACGGTGTCAGCCGTGACGGAGAGGGGAGCGCTCAGCGCAGAGACGGGAATTTCAAAGGTGGAGTTGCCCTCGGTGTTGGTGGGCAGATACTTCTCGCCGTCCACGATCATATAGTCGTAGTTGGGGCTGCTCCAGACGATGGTGGCGGTCATCTTGCCGTCGGCCACGGTCAGGGCCGCAGGGCTTTCGACGGTGGCGCGGCCGGAACCGCCCTCCAGCGTCACATTGCAGGTGTATTCGCCGTCTGCGGGTGTCTCGGCGGCTTCTTCGGTCTTGGGGACGGCGTTGGTCACACGGACGATGTGATCGTACCACTTGCCCTTCGTGCCGAGGATGGCGAGGGAGAAGTCCTCGTCCACAGCGGTCAGAGGGATGTCGTAGCCGTAGACCTCTTCGCTCGTGCCGTCGGAGTAAGTGACGGTGTCGGTGGTGGGCAGAAGCCATGCGGTCTTGTTGGCGTCGGCATCGGCGGCAGCGCCCAGATAAAGGTTGACGATCTTCTTGGACGCAAGGCTGACGTGGAAGGTCATCTGGCCGTTCTCGACGGTCAGCGTGCCCTTGCCGTCACAGGCTTCGTTGGCGTGGAACATGCTGCTGTCGGTCTCAAAGTCGGCGGTGTACACACCGTCAGGCAGGGAAGCGGTGGTTTCCGCAGAAGCGGCTTCCACCGAGGAAGCGACGGAAGAAGCAGCCTCCGAGCTGGCAGCAGAAGAAGCGGCAGAGGATGCCGCGCCGCAGCCGGTCAGGGCGGCGGCCAGCATCAGGGAAGCGATGGACAGGGAAACGAACTGTTTGCAGCGCATAGATCAAATACCTCAAAAAATTACGATTTTTGTGCGGAAGCTTTCTCCTCATGCGGGGAAACCTTCCATAAAAAATGCCCGAAAAGATCTCTCCCTTCGGGCATGAAATGCAGAATATTAGCCGTTCAGGGAATCGATCGCGGCCTTGGTGTGTGCAATGTAGAGCTGCTGGATGTCGGCGATCTCGCCCAGACCAGCGATCTGGGTGTCAACAGACTCAAATGCATCGGATGCCTTGAACTGGCTCAGCCAGGAATCCTCGTCCTCACCGGCCATATCGTTGTTAGCGTGGTCACCGGCAACGACCATCAGCGGGCGAAGCACGACCTTGGTGTAGCCAGCAGCCTTGACAGCCTCGATGACGTTCTCGCAGGCAGTCTCTTCCGGCTCGCCCTCGACCGTGCCGATGAACACATTGTCATAGCTGAGGGTCTGCATGGTGGTCTGCATCTGGCTGTAGCTCACCTTTGCGGTGTGGGAAGTGCCGTGGCCCATGAACACGAAGGCCACGCCGTCGGCAGCGGCAGCGTCGAGGCTGTCATAACCGGCGTCCTTGACAGCGGCGGCGGTGATGGCCTTGGCGACGGCTTCCTTATCGGAGTTGATGACGGTGGCGTCTGCACCGACCTCGCCCAGCAGCGGCTCGGCAACGGCGACGGACTCGAACTTGTCGCGGTAGCTCTCGACCATCTCCATCATCTCGTCGTACTCAGCGCCGTGCATCAGGTGGGTGGGCTGGACGATCAGGTTCTTCACGCCGTTGGCCACAGCGCGGTCCATGGCCTGCTGCATGTTGTCGATCTTCTCACCGTCGCGGGCCTGAACGTGGTTGATGATGATCTGTGCGGTAAAGGCACGGCGGACGGACCAATCCGGATAAGCTTCCTGCAGAGCGTCCTCGATGCCCTTGATGTCGGCCGCACGGCTGTCGTTGAAGGACGTGCCGAAGCTGACGACCAGCAGTTCGTTCTCACCGATGTTGTCCTCGTTGCGGCTGTCGTCCTTGGAGGCGTCGCCGGTGTCGCGGCCAAAGTAATCGGGGTCTGCGTTCTCGCCTTCGACCAGCTCCTTCTGGGTGTCGGTCAGGGCATCCCATGCGGCCTTTGCGGCTTCGCACTGGGCGTCGGTGTCATCGTTGCGCTCCTGCACATAGATGGCGTCGATCAGGTCTGCAACGTTCTGTGCGGCCAAAGCGTCTGCCTCCTCACTGGAAACTTCGCTGCTGGCAGCGGCGGCAGAGCTTGCCGTGCTGGAAGCTGCGGTGGAACTTGCGGCCCCGCCGCAGCCGGTCAGAACACCGGCGCAGAGGGCAAGCGCGGTCACAGCGGCCGCTGCTTTGTGGATGGTGCGTTTTCTCATGGTCTTGCTTTCCTTTCCTGTTTGGATAAATTTCGGTGCTGAACAGAAGGGCACAGGAAAGAGGACCCGATAAACGAAAAAGGCCTTTTTGCTTGCGAGACGGCAAAACAAAAAGACCCTTCATTTTCAGGCTTTTTGGTACAACCAATTCCTCGTGATCTGGAGCATCGCGCTCCCGTACCAACAGCGGGCAGGTTTCCTGACTGAAAGATCAACGCTCTCCGCCGCCTTCCCAAAACATGCGTTTCAGTGACCGATGCGATGCATCCTGACGAAGAACTCCCTTATCACAGTGACGAGATCGTGCGGGATTGTACACCCGCTTCCCTTTTAACGTTCCTGCCGCCGCCATGGGCAAAACGACGGAACGCACCTGCTGTTTTCTGTTCAGTTCGCTAAAAAGTATAGCACACCCGGCGGAAAAAGGCAAGAAAAGGAAGAAAAAAGACAAAAAGAACGGCTGTCGGTGCAAAATGCAGCGGACAGCCGTGGGAGAGGGGGCTTAATCGAGGACGGTTTTCCCGGTCAGAGGGTCCGGGATGCCCAGCAGAGCCAAGATGATGGCCATGCGGATATAAACGCCGTTGTGGACCTGATCGAAATAGGCGGCGCGGGGGTCGTTATCAACATCGAGTTTGATCTCATCGATGCGGGGCAGGGGATGCAGCACCGGCATATCGGGCTTGGCCAGCTCCAGAAGCTTTGCGTTCAGGGAGTAGCAGCCCTTCAAGCGGAGATAGTCCTCTTCATTAAAGAAGCGCTCCTGCTGGATGCGGGTCATGTAGAGGACATCCAGCTGCGGCAGCTCTGCTTCGAGGTCTGCGGTCTCTTTGTACGTTTGATGGAGAGGCGTCAATGTCTCGTCCTTGACGTACTGGGGGATGCGCAGTTCCTCCGGCGAGATGAACACGAAACGGTTCCCCTCAAACTGGCTCAGAGCTGCGGTCAGGGAGTGGACCGTCCGGCCAAATTTGAGGTCGCCGCAGAAGCCGACCGTCAGGTGATCCAGCCGCCCCTTGCGCTGGCGGATGGTCATGAGGTCGATCATGGTCTGGGAGGGGTGGGCGTGTCCGCCGTCTCCTGCATTGATGACGGGCACGCGGGCATACATCGACGCCCGAAGCGGTGCGCCCTCTTTGGGATGGCGCATGGCGATGATGTCCGCATAGTTGCTGACGACGCGGGCGGTATCGGCCACCGTCTCGCCCTTGCTGGCGCTGGACAGCTGCGCTCCGGCAAAGCCCAGCGTCTTGCCGCCCAGCCGAAGCATGGCGGATTCGAACGAAAGCCGGGTGCGGGTGGACGGCTCATAAAATAAGGTGGCCAGAATGCGGCCGTCGCAGAGATGGGCGTAGGGGGCAGGGTCTGCTTCCATCCGGTCCGCAAGGTCCAGAAGGGCCAGCTGTTCGTCCAGAGAAAAGCTGTTCGGCTCGATAAAGTGTCTCACAGCCATTCTCCCTTCAGCACAAACTTTTCGCGCTCGGCCCCGGTGGAGACGAACTGGATCTCATGGTCCAGCTGCTTTTCAAGGAACGCTACATAGGCTTTGGCTTCCTTAGGCAGCTCGTCCCAGCTCTTGCAGTTGGAAAGATCGGTGTTCCAGCCGGGGAGCAGCGTAACGACCGGCTCCATCCGGTCCAGATCGGACAGCGGGTCGAAGCGGGGGACTTCTGCGCCGTCCAATTTGTAGCCGGTGATGACCGGGATCTCTTTCATGCCGCTCAGGACATCCAGTTTGGTCAGCGCGATCTTGTCCGCACCCTGACAGGCCAGACCGTAGCGGCTGGCCACGCAGTCGAACGGGCCGACCCGGCGGGGACGTCCGGTGGCAGCGCCGTATTCGCCGCCCGCCTTGCGCAGTTTCTCGTTCCAATCTTCACCCATAGCATTCTCGGCGGCGAAGGGACCCGCACCCACACAGGTGGAGTAAGCCTTCAAAACGCCGACCACATGGTCGAGACGGCAGTTGGGGATGCCAGCCCCCAGCGGCGCATAGGCCGCCAGCGTGTTGGAGCTGGATGTGAAGGGGAAGATGCCGTAATCGATATCACGCATAGCGCCCAGCTGGGCTTCCAGCACGATGGACCTGCCGTTGTCGAGGGCTTCCTGCAGGAACGCGCCGACATCGCAGATGAAGGGCGCGAACCGCTCGGCCTGAAGCTTGCACCAGTTCAGCAGGGCATCGTAGGACATCTTTTCCTGATGATAGCAGCCCGCCAGCTCCATGTTTTTGGAGTCGAGGACCATGTGCAGACGGTTCTGGACGCGCTCTTCATCCAAATGGAGCAGGTCGCCCAGACGCAGGGTCTTTTTGCGGTACTTGTCGCTGTAGGCGTAGGCGATGCCGCGGCGGGTGGAGCCGAAGGCACTGCCCTTTTGGGCAAGGCGGTCTTCTTCCAGCCCATCCTGCACCTTGTGCCACGGCATCGAAATGGTGGCCTTGTCGGAGAGCTTCAGATTTTTGGGGCTGATCTCCACGCCCCGTGCTTCGATGGACTGCATCTCGTTCGAGAGGTGGTCAAGGTCGATGACCATGCCCGTGCCCAGCACGCAGGTGACGTCCGGATGGAGGATGCCGGAGGGCAGAAGGTTCAAAATGAACTTGCCCTGCTCGGTGACGACGGTGTGGCCGGCGTTGTTGCCGCCCTGATAGCGGGCAACGATGTCGGCATGTTCGGCCAACAGGTCGATGACGCGGCCTTTGCCCTCATCGCCCCAGTTGATTCCAGTAACTGCGGTCAGCATAATTTCTTATAACCCTTCTTTTTCGTTGTTTACGATGGCCTGGACCTTGGTGGGCAGACCATAGATACTGATGAAACCGGTGGCATCGCTCTGCTTGTAGTCGCCGCCCGCGGCAAAGGTCGCGATGTCCTCCCGGTAGAGGGAGTAGGGCGACCAGACTCCTGCATTGATGAGGTTGCCCTTGTACAGTTCCAGACGCACCTTGCCGGTAACGTGCTCCTGCGTGGAGGCGACGAAAGCACTCAGGGCCTTGCGCAGAGGGCTGAACCACTGGCCGTCATAGACCAGCTCGCCAAAGGTGATGGCCAGTTCGCGCTTTTTGTGGGCAGTCAGCTTGTCCAGTGTCAGCGTCTCGAGCACTTCGTGGGCTTTATAAAGGATCGTGCCGCCGGGAGTCTCATACACGCCGCGGCTCTTCATGCCGACCAAGCGGTTCTCGACCACATCATACAGGCCGATGCCGTTCCGGCCACCGATCTCGTTCAGCTTGGCGATGATGGCGGCGGGCTTCAGCTTCTCACCGTTCAGGGTGACGGGCACGCCTTTTTCAAAGGTAAGCTCCACGAACTCGGACTGGTCCGGGGCAGTCTTGGGGCTGACGCCCAGCTCAAGAAATCCCGGCTTGTCGTACTGCGGCTCGTTGCCCGGGTCCTCAAGGTCCAGACCCTCGTGGCTCAGATGCCACAGGTTCTTGTCCTTGGAGTAGTTCGTCTCGCGGCTGATCTTCAGCGGGATGTGGTGGGCCTCGGCATAGTCGATCTCTTCGTCGCGGCTCTGGATGTCCCACTCACGCCACGGGGTGATGATCTTCAGGTCGGGCGCAAAGTGCATGATGGCCAGCTCAAAGCGGACCTGATCGTTGCCCTTGCCAGTGCTGCCATGGCAGACGGCGTCAGCGCCCTCGGCGCGTGCGATCTCGACCACCCGTTTTGCCAGAATGGGGCGGGCGAAGCTGGTCCCCAGCAGATAGCCCTCGTAATCGGCTCCTGCCTGCATGGTGGGGATGACGTAATCCTCCACAAACTCGTCGGTCAGGTCCTCGATGTACAGCTTGGATGCGCCGCTTGCCTTGGCGCGCTCCTCCAAGCCTTCCAGCTCACCTTTCTGCCCCACATTGCCGCAGACTGCGATGACTTCGCAGTTGTTATAATGTTCTTTCAGCCACGGGATGATGATGGACGTATCCAGACCGCCGGAATAGGCCAGCACGACCTTTTTGATCTCAGACATGTGATTTGCCTCCGTTCAAAACCAACTTTATGTACTTTCCCTCTTGCAATTTTCGATTGCAGTTGCTATTATACGAGCGGGAAGAGGATATGTAAAAAGTATCCTGAACATGGTCACAATGTGATTTTGATATGAAAGAGGGCGCTCCGCAATGTATGTGGACTGGGAATACTACAAAATCTTTTATTATGTCGCGAAATATCAGAATTTCACCAAGGCGGCGCGGGTGCTGGGCAACAACCAGCCCAACATCACCCACTCGATGAACCGGCTGGAGAGCCAGCTGAACTGCGTGCTGTTCATCCGCTCCAATCGGGGCGTTACCCTGACGCCGGAGGGCGAGATGCTCTATTCTCGCATCGCGTCGGCAGCGGTGCAGATCCAAGACGCCGAGGAAGAACTGAGCGCCAGCGCTACGCTGGAACATGGCTCCATCAGCATCAGCGCGACCGAGACGGCGCTGAACATCTATTTATCAGAAAAGCTGCGGGCCTTTCACACCGAGTATCCGGGCATCCGTCTGCGCATCTCGAACCACTCCACCCCGCAGGCATTGCAGGCTGTGAAGAACGGCGAGGTCGATTTCGCCATCGTGACCACCCCGGCGGAGGTGGAACCGGGCCTGAAGCAGGTGGAGCTGAAGCCGTTCTACGAGGTGCTGGTGGGCGGCAGGACCTTCACCGCGCTGGCTAGCCAGAACCTTTCCTTAAAGGAATTGGAGCATTATCCCATCATCTCGCTCAGCGACGAGAGCATGACCCGCACCTTCTACCGGCAGTTCTTTCTGGACCACGATGCGGTGCTCCGGCCGGACATCGAAGCGGCGACTACGGATCAGATGCTTACCTTAGTAAAGAGCGAGCTGGGGCTGGCCTTTGTTCCGGAACCGATGGCGGCAGACCTTTTGGCGCGCGGCGAGATCGTGCAGCTGCATCTGCGGGAGATCATCCCGCAGCGGTCCATCTGCTTGGTGCATGACCATCACCGCCCGCTGAACACAGCGGCACGGAAATTTCAGAAAATGCTGACCGGAGGCGGAGAAAAAGCCTGAAGCAGCGACAAAAACCACAGCGGAAAGAAAATGCAAAAAATTACAGAAAAACCTGTCGCAGAGTGTTGACAGCATAGGAAAGCTGTGATAAAATATAGGTGTAGATAGGAAGCGAGCGAGAGCGAGCGGAATCTGCTGAAAAGGTTTGAATTGAATATTCTCGGCAAAGCAGTCGAAAGGCTGTGACGCAAAGCTATAGGGCCTGTAAAATGGCAGCCAGTTGCTTCTCAAAATGGACACGATATGTGCCCGCCCTTTGAGCGACATTCATCTAGGACTTACTAGGTGTCTATTTGCCGAGCTTGTTTTCGGCAGATAGACACCTTTTTTCGTGGGGCTCACTAATGTTCTGCTTGATGGCAGTCATGGCAATGCCCGCACACGCCGTCAGCTCCAACGGCGTTGACGAAAAGGGCCAGGGCGAGAATATCGGCTGGGGCGAAGCCACTCCCGAAGAAGTTTTCGAGTCTTGGATGGCTTCGGAGAGCCGCCGTGCAAACATCCTCAATCCCAATGTGACCAAGATGGGCGTCGGCTACTGCTTCGATGCAAACTCCGCTTGGGGTCATCAGTGGGTCCAGCTCTTCGTCTGATGAGAGCATCCAACCAATGATATTTCCGTGCTTCAAATAAATCCGGGAAAAAGTCCGATGCGAGCTTCCGTTCGCGTCGGACTTTTTCTTTGTCTGGATTTATGCTATACTGAGACCGAACATTGAAAAGCAGGAGGAACCAGCGTGGAGGATTACCGCACCATCCGTGGCACGGCCATCGGAGAATACGAAGAAAAAAAGAGCCGCTTCATTGCGCAGCTCTCGTTTGCCGACAGCGAGGAAAAGGCGGTGGCCTTTCTGGAACAGGTCCGGGCGGCCAACCGCACCGCGCGGCACAATGTGTATGCCTATCGTCTGCGGGAGGGAAACCGGGAGCGCTATTCAGACGACGGCGAACCGGCCAAGACGGCGGGGACCCCGGCGCTGGAAGTTTTGCAGCACAGCGGCCTGACTGACCTTATCGTGGTGGTGACCCGCTACTTCGGCGGTGTGCTGCTGGGCACGGGCGGTCTAGTCCGCGCCTACACCACGGCCACGGCCCGGGCGCTCGAAAACGCCGAGGTCGTCACGGTGCGCAGCGTCGTGGAGCTGGAAGTGACGGTGGACTATTCGCTGTATGAGCGGGCCGCGCTGCTCATCAACGGGGCAGGGGCCAAGCTGGCGGACCCGGAATTTACCGACCGCGTGACCCTGCGCTGGCAGATGCCGGAGGGGACTGAGCTGCCGCTGTTGGAGCAGCTGCGGGAGCTGACCCGGGGCGGGGCAGAGGTGAGTGTGTCGAAGCCGTTCTATGCGCCGTTCTGAAATTTTGCGGACAGACAGGAATAGTACCCCTTCGACAGAGCGGTTTTGCTACAATAGAAAAGGAGCAGCGGAAAAAGACCATGATCCCACACGAATACATTGAAGAACTGAACCGCAGGACCGACATCGTGGAGCTGGTGGGCAGCTATGTGCAGCTGAAGCGCAAAGGCCGGCTGTACGGCGGTCTGTGCCCCTTCCACAGCGAAAAGACCCCGTCGTTCTACGTCTACCCGGACACCCAGAGCTTTTACTGCTTTGGTTGCGGCGCGGGCGGCGACGCCATCAACTTTGCCAAGAAGATCAACAGCATCGATTACGGCGAGGCCGTCAAGATGCTGGCGGCGCGGGCCGGAATGCCGGAGCCGCAGGAGGATGACAAAACGGGCCGGATGCGGAGCCGCATCCTTTCGATGAACAAGGAAGCTGCGCGCTTCTTCCACGCCTGTCTGAACTCGACGGTGGAGGAAGCCCGTCAGGCGCGGGCCTACTGGCGCCGCCGCGGACTGGACGATAAGACTATCGTGCGGTTCGGGCTGGGCTATGCGCCCAACGATGGACAAGCCCTGTATCAGTTCCTGCGGGATAAAGGCTACAATCAGCAGGAGCTGGACGCCAGCGGCCTGTTCAAGCGCAGCCAGTCCGGGCGCATCTACTGTTTGTTCTGGAAGCGGGTCATGACCCCCATCTTCGATCTGCGCGGGAACATCATCGCCTTTGGCGGCCGCGTGCTGGACGACTCCAAGCCCAAGTACGTCAACAGCCCCGAAACGCTGGTCTATCACAAGTCGGAGACGGTGTTCGCGCTGCAGATCGCAAAGAAGAGCGCGTCCCGGCGGTATGTCCTCTGTGAGGGCTACATGGACGTTATCAGCATGCAGCAAGCCGGCATCGATACGGCAGTCTGCGCCTGCGGCACGGCCTTGACGCCGGAACAGGTGCGGCTCATCAGCGAATACGCCGATGAAGTCATCCTGAGCTATGACTCGGACGAAGCTGGTCAGAAGGCGACGCTCCGCTCGCTGGAATTGTTCCGGAACAGCCCGGTCCGGGTGGGCGTTCTGCAGATTCCCGGCGCGAAGGACCCGGACGAGTACATTAAAAAGTATGGAGCAGAACGCTTTCGGGCACTTCTGGACGGCGTGGGCAATGCGCTGGATTTCCGGCTCAAGCGTCTGCGGGACCAGTACGACCTGAAACAGGATTCTCAGCGGCTGGAATACGTCCGCGAAGCTGTGGACATGCTGGCCGAGCGCTCCAACCCCACCGAACAGGAAGTCTACGCCGGACGGCTGGCCGAGGAGACGAACATCTCCAAGAACGCCATCATGACCCAGCTGGCCACCGCTGTGAAAAAGGCGGGAAGCAAGCGCCGCCGGGAACAGAACCGGGCGCGGCTCCAATCCGGCGAGATGAACCAGATCAACGTCCCGTACAGCGCGGGCGGTTCACAGGCGCTGGGCGTGGCGTCGGCGGAACAGCGCATCCTTGCGGCGCTCTTGCGGGAGCCGAGCTACCTGAAGCAGGTGCAGAGCCAGCTTTCGCCGGACAAATTCGTCCTGCCTCAGCAGAAAGAGCTGTATCAGGCCATGCTGACCTGTCAGGAGCAGGGCATCGAGATCAGCCTTTCGACCCTGCGCCCCTTCGTGCAGAGCGAGGAAACTTTGAATGAACTGAGCCGTCTTGCGGCACAATACAGCGATGTGAACTGTACGCCGGATGATCTCCGGCTCTATCTGGACCGCATCGCGCAGGGGACCCCCATCGCGAGCAAGGCGGCCAATATGTCGAATGAAGATTTAGAGCGGTATCTCCAGTCGATGCGAGAAAAGAAGCAGGGAAACCTCCCTGCGGACGAGTAACAACCCCCTTTCCTCCCGGCTGGAGCTGGAAGGAGAAGGAAGAATGCAGAAATTGTCGCAGACGGACGAAATGGTAAAGCTTCTGGCGGCGCATGCCCACCGGCATACCCTGACGCCGGAGCAGATCAGCCGCGCCATGGAAGAACAGGAGTTCGACGCCGCAGGGCTGGACACGCTGTATACGGCGCTGGAAGCCAAGGGCATCCAGATCGAGGATGAGGAACTGGAAGTGCCGCTGCTCGACGAAGCTCAGATCGGGCGGCTGGAACATGAGCTTTCGGCGGAGGGCGTCGCGCTGGACGATCCCGTGAAAGCCTATCTGAAGGAGATCGGCCGGGTCCCGCTGCTGTCTGCGGAAGAAGAAGGCGTCTTGGCCCGCGCTGCACAGGCGGGCGATGCCGATGCGCGGCGGCAGCTCAGCGAAGCGAACCTGCGGCTGGTGGTGTCGGTGGCCAAGCGTTACGCGGGCAGGGGACTGCCCTTTCTGGACCTCATTCAGGAAGGAAACCTCGGCCTGATGAAAGCGGCGGAAAAGTTCGAGCCGGACCGTGGGTTCAAGTTCTCGACCTATGCGACGTGGTGGATCCGGCAGTCCATCACCCGCGCCATCGCCGATCAGGGACGGACCATCCGCATCCCGGTGCATCTGGTGGAGAACATCAACCGGGTCAAAAAGACGGCAGGGGAGCTTCTGCGCAAGAACGGCCGTGAGCCTACGGCGGAAGAGATCGCGGTTCGGCTGGAAATGGAACCGGACCGGGTGCGGGAGCTGCTTCAGCTGGCGCAGGAGCCGATCAGTTTGGAAACGCCGGTTGGCGAGGAAGAGGACGCCCACCTTGAAGATTTTATTCAGGATGAGGAAGCCGGAATCCCGGTAGACGAAGCCGGGCGGCAGCTGCTCCGGCAGGAATTGATGAACGTCCTGAAAAGCCTGACGCCCCGCGAAGAGCGGGTGCTGACCCTGCGGTTCGGATTGGAGGATGGACAGGCCCGCACGCTGGAAGAGCTGGGGAAGGAGTTCAACGTGACCCGGGAGCGCATCCGGCAGATCGAAGCAAAGGCCCTGCGCAAGCTCCGCCACCCCAGCAGGGCAAAACGGCTGAGGGATTATTTGGAATAAAGATTTGTGAGAAAGCACTCCGGTCGGCCGGGGTGCTTTTCCTTTACCCAAAACACAAGAGCCAACCTATACAAAATGCACAAGGGTGTTTTTGGTGAGAACGTGCAAAACTCAAAAATCAACCCCTAAAACACGCAAAGCTTACACGCTTCCGTGTGTACGATAAAAGCGGGGGCTTGACAAAAAAATCGGCCTGAAATGCGAAAAATGGCTTGACAACAAGGCTTTTAGGGTGTATAATGCATTAGTATCACATAATGGCCTAGTGCGCCAAAAAGGAAGCTTCGATTCGACAGGCTGAACGGTCTGGAACGAAAAGTTTGTGAAAAACGCCGAACTTCCTTGGAGGATACGGGTCGATTTATGTGTGTCTGCTCAAATTCGACCCGTATAACGCAACATCCGTAGAATATAAAAGTAAGGAGTGGTTGATTTTATGATGAAAGTCAAGCCCGTAAAGCTCGGCAAAACCGAGCGCATGAGCTTCTCCCACATCGACGAAGTCATCAGTATGCCGAACCTGATCGAGGTCCAGAAGAACTCTTATCAGTGGTTCCTGGACGAAGGCCTGAAGGAGGTCTTCCACGATATCGGCACGATTGAGGACTACACCGGCAATCTGGCACTGAGCTTCGTGGACTTCCGTCTGGATAAGGAACCGAAGTACAGCATCAAGGAGTGCAAGGAGCGCGACGTGACCTACGCTGCCCCCCTGCGCGTGACGGCTCGTCTGCTGAACAAGGAGACTGGCGAGGTCAAGGATCAGGAGATCTTCATGGGTGATTTCCCCCTGATGACCGATGCCGGCACCTTCGTCATCAACGGTGCTGAGCGTGCGATCGTCAGCCAGCTGGTCCGTTCTCCCGGCGTATTCTACGGAGATGCCAAAGATAAAGTCGGCAACGATCTGTACAGCGCGACCATGAACCCCAACCGCGGTGCATGGCTGGAGTACGAGACCGATGCTTCCAATGTATTCTATGTCCGCATCGATAAGAACCGCAAGCTGCCCGTCACCGTGCTGTGCCGTGCGCTGGGTCTGTCCACCGATGAGGAGATCCTGAACTTCTTCGGCGATGACGAGCGCATCCTCGCCACGCTGGAAAAGGATACCACCAAGAACAAAGAAGAGGGCTTGCTGGAAGTCTACCGCAAGCTGCGCCCGGGCGAGCCTCCCACGGTCGAGTCCGCCACCAGCCAGATCAACATGCTGTTCTTCGATCCGCGCCGCTACGACCTGTCTCGTTTCGGCCGCTACAAGATGAACAAAAAGCTGTCTCTGGCCCGCCGCATCACCGGCTTCGTGGCTGCTGAGAACATCGTTGCTCCTTTGACCGGCGAGCTGATTGTCGAGGCCAACGGCAAGATCACCCGCGAGCTGGCTGAGAAGGCCGACAACGCTGGTGTCAACACCGTCGTTCTGCTCATCGAGGGCAAGAAGGTCAAGGTCATCACCAACGGCTGTGTCGATGCACAGGGCTTCTTCTCCTTCGACGTGAAGGAGTGCGGCATCAACGAGCGCTGCTCTTTTGAGGAGATCAAGAAGATCCTCGACACCACCTCTGATGTGGAAGAGCAGAAGGAGATGCTGCGCCGCAACCATGATCAGCTGATCGGCCGCACCGTCACCGTGCAGGACATCCTGTCCTCCATCAACTACCTCAACGGTCTGGGCCACGGCGTTGGCACGACCGATGATATCGACCATCTGGGCAACCGCCGCATCCGCAGCGTCGGTGAGCTGCTGCAGAACCAGTTCCGCATCGGCTTCTCCCGCATGGAGCGCGTCATCCGCGAGCGCATGACCCTCCAGAGTCAGGACCAGAGCGTCATCACCCCGCAGGCACTGATCAACATCCGTCCTGTGGTCGCTGCCATCAAGGAGTTCTTTGGTTCTTCTCCGCTGTCTCAGTTCATGGACCAGAACAACCCGCTGGCTGAGCTGACCCACAAGCGCCGTCTGTCCGCCCTGGGCCCCGGCGGTCTGTCCCGTGACCGCGCAGGCTTCGAGGTCCGCGACGTTCACTACACCCACTACGGTCGTCTTTGCCCCATTGAGACCCCCGAAGGTCCCAACATCGGTCTGATCTCCTACTTGGCTACTTACGCCAAGATCAATAAGTACGGCTTTGTCGAGGCTCCCTACCGCAAGGTGGACAAGGCAACCGGCGTTGTCACCGACGAGGTCGTCTATATGACCGCCGACGTCGAGGACGAGTACATCGTCGCACAGGCCAACGAGCCGCTGGACGAGAACAACCACTTTGTCCGTCCCCGCGTTTCCGGCCGTCACCGCAACGACATCCAGGAGTTTGACGCTTCTCAGGTCGACTTCATGGACGTTTCTCCCCGTATGATGGTTTCCGTGGCTACCGCCTGCATCCCGTTCCTCGAGAACGACGACTGTAACCGTGCCCTGATGGGCTCTAACATGCAGCGTCAGGCTGTGCCTCTTATGGTCACCCAGCAGCCCATTGTCGCCACCGGTATGGAGTACAAGGCTGCTACCGACTCCGGCGTCTGCATTCTGGCAGCGCGCCCCGGCACCGTCGAGTATGTCGATGCCGAAAAGATCATCGTTCGCTGCGAGGACGGCTCTGCCGACACCTACGAGTTGATCAAGTTCATGCGCTCCAACCAGGGCAACTGCAACAACCAGCGTCCCATCGTCGAGGTGGGCGACACCGTCAAGGAAGGCGATGTGCTGGCTGACGGTCCTGCCACCAAGAACGGCGAGATCAGCCTGGGCAAGAACGCGCTGGTCGGCTTTATGACATGGGAAGGCTACAACTACGAGGACGCCGTTCTGCTGAACGAGAAGCTCGTGCGCGAGGACGTTTACACCTCCATCCACATCGAGGAGTACGAGACCGAAG
>OLGM01000214.1_pt1 | contig 42381 bp, 34 predicted proteins | sample 1606001 | NCBI WGS metagenome assembly OLGM01 (sample SAMN03283294) | human gut metagenome | biome: human-associated habitat; material: feces | host: Homo sapiens | place: Peru | collected 2012
AAATTGAGTTCTACAAAATGATTCATTAATTTTGCACTTGCCACTTGACTCTACATACGTATAAATTGACGCTGTTTTTTTGCGGATGGCGAAAAATATGCGTAGCTTTGCGAAACAATCAAAAATCAAACAAACAATCCGTTATGAAGGAAATTAGAAGAAGTCCGTATATTACGGAATTGCAGGAGCTTGAATCCGCCTTGAAGGGCTCGGATATAGACGCGGAGATTGTCGAGAACAACGCAGATGTGTTCAACCCGACGGGAGGCATGGTCACCTATTCGCTGTACGTGGAGGATGATGATGCCGAAAAAGCCGCGGCCATTGCGGCAAAATGCAATCCGGACAATGCGAAAGGCGTGACTTACTGCCGCGAATGTGGAGGCGAGAATATCACCAAGGAGGTCGTGCGCAAAAAGCTTCCTATATACTTCGTAATCATTGGAATGGCCGTGCTTGCTGCCGGCTTTTTCCTCCCCGGACGCGTCTTGCAGTGGACCTGCCTGATTGTAGGTATCGTGCTTGTGGTCAATACTTTCGTTCCGTACAAAAAGACGTTGTATTATTGCAATGACTGCAAGAAATACTTTAAGGATATTTGACGGGAAGTTGCAGATAATCGGAGCGATTGGGCCCGTCACTCGATAGGGGTCTGCGGCGAGAAATACAGCGAAAATTTTTGACGCGAAAATTTTTTTGAAAAAATATTTGGTCGGTTCGCCGAAAGGTTGTACCTTTGCATCCGCAAAGAGGGCAAAGCGATGCCCGTCGGAAGCATGACTCCGTAGCTCAGTTGGTAGAGCAGCTGACTCTTAATCAGCGGGTCGAGGGTTCGAGCCCCTCCGGGGTCACTTGATTGAAAGGGATTACAACACAGCGCATCAGGCGTTGGATGTAATCCCTTCTTTTTGTGTGCATATATGGGTCGGAAGCAGAACTCAATTGTGTGGAAAGGGACAGCTATCGAATAGGTCGATCCGTTCACCCTAATATCTAAATTCATAGATACGGCATACCTCATCAGTGGAAAGTTCAAGGCCGACTACCCACACAATTAGTTATAGGAGCTTATGTTTAATGCTTCCTTTTTTACTTGTTGTCTAATCTTATAAAGTAATCTATATCCTCTTTGATGAGCTCTTTAAACTTATTATTGACTTCCTTAATGGTATTCAGACATGAAGCTTCATTCCGGAAGTCAGTTATGGGTCGTGTATAAACAGCGAAAGTCCAACGGGCATCGGGGTCAGGATCGTTGCATTGCACTATATAAGGGTTCTCAATAGAGAGTTTTTTGACTTTATCGGGTTTTTCCCATTTATCCTCATTTTCCCAGCCTTCCCACGAGTCGTTTTTGGCGTTATAATACATCATAAAGGCAAGGATTGGTTGTCCGCTGTCATTAAAGTTGTCTATTCTCAATATAGAAACATGTCGCTTGTAGCCTTCTGTCATTATGCTATATCGTAGCATTGGCTTTTCTACTGCTCCGACCGAGCTCCCCTCGTTGTTATTGCTATTAGGCTTCTCTACATGTTCTTTGATGAATGAGATTATAGCTTCAATCTTTTTGTTATATGCAAAGAAAAAATCCTTTGCAAGGTTAACCTGTTTGAATATTTCTACTTCGTAGTTCTCCATCCTATTATATTATTAAGATTGTTTTTTGCATCGGAAAAGCTATACCTATCTAATTTAAATTTAAATTCAGATATAAATTCTGATAATGGTGAATAGCTGTTTATCCCCAGTACCTCAAAAGCCTTTAGCAATAGATCAATAATTCGCCCTTTATTATTCTGGTTATACACGGCACTACAAAGTCTGCGCCAGGAAGTCTGATAAACTTCTTCATTTTCTGCAGATTTGCCGTTTTTGCCGCCGTTCCCATCTACTGCAATCAGATAAACTTTCTTTTTTTTGCCCGGATAGCTCTCTTTCTTATATGCTTCAAGCTCGGAATTCCATTGTTTTGGATCTTGAGGATTACTATCATTACGTTTGGCCTCTATGATAACATCAACATTATCAAATTGGAATATAACATCCGGCTCAACGAATCTCGAGTGATTGGTTCCTTCAATGCCTTCCAAATGCGGCCAGAACATCACATCCTTAAGGCTCGTAGGCGATTGGATGTCAGTGGGTAATTCCGATGCCTCTCGGAAAATGTTCCACATTTTTTCCGGCGGCAGCAGGCTTAGGATTTCAAACACAGCCGAGGTCTTCATATCCTCATATATTTCTGAGGGAGGAAGCTCTCGTTTTTGTATGTAGTAATGTATCATATTCAGAATACTTTAAAGTTACTCTTATAGAAAGAAACCTTAATCCTTGTTTTAGTGGAGGATGGTCTCGGAGAAAAGGGTTCAGTTTGAGATGGACAAAGCATACACGTCTTAATCCTTGTTTTAGTGGAGGATGGTCTCGGAGATGTACTTAACCTGCAAACAATGAAGAAACTTACCCGTCTTAATCCTTGTTTTAGTGGAGGATGGTCTCGGAGAACGCCTATTTCTGGCAAGCAATCCAAGACAAAATGAGTCTTAATCCTTGTTTTAGTGGAGGATGGTCTCGGAGTGGACAAGCGCTGGCGCGCTTGCACAACACAGGCAGAGTCTTAATCCTTGTTTTAGTGGAGGATGGTCTCGGAGACCCAATAGGGGGAAAGTACTTTATATATAAAACCTCAAAAAGTCTTAATCCTTGTTTTAGTGGAGGATGGTCTCGGAGTGGCGTCAGGTCGTCGCGTCCTGACACGCGTCGCAGTGTCTTAATCCTTGTTTTAGTGGAGGATGGTCTCGGAGACTGACATCATAGAGCTACTGAAGCTAGCCCAAACCGTCTTAATCCTTGTTTTAGTGGAGGATGGTCTCGGAGTTAAAGGTGGCAAGGAACCTATAGTTCCAAACCCACCTTGTCTTAATCCTTGTTTTAGTGGAGGATGGTCTCGGAGTGCCACAAAAGACGGCGACACGTTTAAGGTAGCGGCCGCCGTTGTCTTAATCCTTGTTTTAGTGGAGGATGGTCTCGGAGAGGCCAGTAGATGTTGGAATCGTGGCCAAGACAGCAGGTCTTAATCCTTGTTTTAGTGGAGGATGGTCTCGGAGAACTTGGAAAATAGTTATTAACGGCTTCGGCGAAAGTTGTCTTAATCCTTGTTTTAGTGGAGGATGGTCTCGGAGAGAGACCCCTAAGAAGGGATACTCGGATGAAATATACAGTCTTAATCCTTGTTTTAGTGGAGGATGGTCTCGGAGACCCTAAAGGGTCGTCGATTAACCTGGCTAAGCGCCGTCTTAATCCTTGTTTTAGTGGAGGATGGTCTCGGAGAATACTACTATACCTTACAGTATTCCTTTGCATAGTCTTAATCCTTGTTTTAGTGGAGGATGGTCTCGGAGTGCATTATAAAGATCTGAAATACGCGATAGAAAAAGTCTTAATCCTTGTTTTAGTGGAGGATGGTCTCGGAGCGCTTAACGCGGATTTAATTCGTGCGTTCCTCCTCCCGTCTTAATCCTTGTTTTAGTGGAGGATGGTCTCGGAGCCCCTCGTCAGAAACCCTAAAGGGTCGTCGGCTGACCTGTCTTAATCCTTGTTTTAGTGGAGGATGGTCTCGGAGTTTGATAAAGAAGATGGCTTACGCAATACTATCTATACCGTCTTAATCCTTGTTTTAGTGGAGGATGGTCTCGGAGAATAAAATATTCTTCCGCTACGGAGAGACAACAGTGGTCTTAATCCTTGTTTTAGTGGAGGATGGTCTCGGAGAAGGGGTATTCGGACACAATATTCACAATCCAGGCCGCGTCTTAATCCTTGTTTTAGTGGAGGATGGTCTCGGAGGATAACAAATCTCAAACGTGAACTAGCACATATAACGTCTTAATCCTTGTTTTAGTGGAGGATGGTCTCGGAGTAATGTAAACAATAATAGATAGCATATGTATAAACGTCTTAATCCTTGTTTTAGTGGAGGATGGTCTCGGAGCTTTAAACTAGGAGGCCACATCTATGCTCCAAAGGCTGTCTTAATCCTTGTTTTAGTGGAGGATGGTCTCGGAGAAGTCTACGCTTGCGCAGAAGCTAAATTTGGGGATGGTCTTAATCCTTGTTTTAGTGGAGGATGGTCTCGGAGAGCAACTTTTGGAAGTGTCTGTCAGCGAGACTGTTGTAACGATATTTTTAATTTCGTTAACGTTTGGAGACCAAAAATATGTACCTTTTCGGGTGTTATCACAGATGCAAATTTACGAATTTTCGGTGAGTGCGAATATGTTTTTCGAAAAAATTTTGGCGTCTATTTTGCGGTGATGCCCGAGAGTCCGGTGATCAGGATCAATAAAGCAGGCATCGTGATTTCGGCGATTGCCGAATAATGGCATCGCGATCGTGGGAGGCAAATTCATGCGATTAGGTTTCCGGAATTTTATCGGGTGATATAACAACAGCCCTCGTCGATGGTTGGCGAGGGCTGTTGTTGTGTTCGGGAACCTATGAGGTTATTTGTTCTTCTCTTCGATTTTCTCGACCAGAGGATCTACGCCCCACTGCTGCTGGGAGAGGCGGCGGTAGTTGTTGTAGCGCCACTGGGCGTTGGCCTTGGCGGCAGCGAAGAGTTCGGCGGCTTCGTTGGGGTAGGCTTTGACTACGGAAGCGTAGCGAACTTCGCCCTTGAGGAAGTCTTCGAATTTGTCCCATTGGGGTTCTTTGCTGTCGAGGCTGAAGGGGTTCTGACCTTGCTCTTCGAGTGCGGGGTTGTAGCGCCACAGGTGCCAATATCCGCATTCGACGGCGCGTTGCTCCTCGTTCTGGCTGTGTCCCATACCGGCTTTGATGCCGTGGTTGATACAGGGCGAGTATGCGATGACCAGCGAAGGTCCGTCGTAAGCTTCGGCTTCGCGCAGGGCCTTGAGGGTCTGTGCTTGGTCGGCGCCCATAGCGATTTGTGCGCAGTATACATAGCCGTAAGTCGAGGCGATAAGGCCGAGGTCCTTCTTGCGAATACGCTTGCCGGAGGCGGCAAACTTGGCAATGGCGCCTAAGGGCGTAGCCTTGGAGGCCTGGCCGCCGGTGTTGGAGTATACCTCGGTGTCAAGTACGAGGACATTGACGTTTTTGCCCGAAGCGAGGACGTGGTCCAGGCCGCCGAAGCCTATGTCGTAGGCGGCGCCGTCACCGGCGATAATCCATTGCGAACGAGCGGCGATGAAGCCTTTGAGCTCGACAATTTCGCGGCAGGTGTCGCATCCGCAGGCTTGGCACAAGGGCACAATCTTGTCAGCGACTTCGCGTGTGGAAGCGGCGTTGTGGGGTGCATCGAGCCATTGCTGAGCAAGTGCCTTGATTTGATCGGAGCACTTGGCGCATTCTTGGGTCTTACGCATCAGGTCGGCTACGCGCATACGGATTTTCTCGGTGGCGATGTTCATGCCGAGGCCGAATTCGGCGAAGTCCTCGAAGAGCGAGTTGGCCCAAGCGGGACCGTGGCCGGCGGCGTTGACGGTGTAGGGCGTCGAGGGTACCGAGCCCGAGTATATGGACGAGCAGCCGGTGGCGTTGGCTACCATTTCGTGGTCGCCGAAGAGTTGGCTGATGAGTTTGACATACGGAGTTTCGCCGCAGCCCGAGCATGCGCCCGAGAACTCAAAGAGCGGTTGTGCAAACTGGCTGTTCTTGACGGTGGCTTTGGTGTCTACCAAGTCGGCTTTGCTGCTGACTTTTTCGGCGCAGTAGTCCCATTCGGGCTGAACATCGAGCTGGCTTTCCAGAGGTTTCATCTCCAAAGCCTTGACGCCCTTCTTGCCGGGGCAAACATCTACGCAGTTTCCGCAGCCGAGGCAGTCGAGTACATCGACGGCTTGGATGAAACGTGTGCCGGCCATAGTCTTGCCGATGGTGGCAAGTGTGCGTTCTTCGTCGAAAGGTGCGGCCTGCATCTCGTCGGCATCGAGCACGAAGGGACGGATGGCGGCGTGAGGACATACAAAGGCGCACTTGTTACATTGGATACAGTTCTCGGGATTCCATTCGGGGACGAAGGCAGCCACACCGCGTTTTTCGTAGCGGGCGGTGGAGTTCTGCCATGTTCCGTCGGGGATAGCTTCGAAGTCGCTGACCTTGAGCAGGTCGCCGTCCTGTGCATTGATGGGGCGAACGATGTCGCGTACAAATGCGGGGGCGTTGTCCACGGCGACTTCGTCATCGGGGAGCTGTGCCCATGCGGGGTCTACGGTTAGGGTGTGGTATTCGTTGCCGCGGTCTACGGCTGCATAGTTCTTATCGACGACGTCCTGGCCCTTCTTGCCGTAGGACTTGACGATGAATTTCTTCATCTGCTCTACGGCCAGGTCTACGGGTATCACCTCGGTGATGCGGAAGAATGCGCTTTGCAGGATGGTGTTGGTGCGGTTGCCCAGACCGATTTCCTGTGCGATGCGCGTTGCATCGATGTAGTATACGGTGATATTGTGCTGTGCAAAGTAGCGCTTAACCTTATTGGGCAGGTGTTTGGCCAGCTGCTCTCCTTCCCAGATGGTGTTGAGCAGGAATGTGCCGCCGTCGCGCAGTCCGCGTGTAACGTCGTACATGTGCAGGTATGCCTGAACGTGACATGCCACGAAGTTGGGGGTGTTCACCAGATAGGTCGAGCGGATGGGCTTGTCGCCGAAACGCAGGTGCGAGCAGGTGAAGCCGCCGGACTTCTTGGAGTCGTAGGCGAAGTATGCCTGGCAGTATTTGTCGGTGTTGTCGCCGATGATTTTTACGGAGTTCTTGTTTGCCCCCACGGTGCCGTCGGCGCCCAGGCCGTAGAACTTAGCCTCGAATGTCGAGGAATCGCCCAGTGCCATTTCCTTGACGGGGGGCAGCGAGGTGAAGGTTACGTCGTCGACTATGCCCATAGTGAAGTGGTCCTTGGGCTGGGGCAGTGCGAGGTTTTCGTATAATCCGACGATTTGTGCGGGAGTGGTGTCCTTGGAGGCCAGTCCGAAGCGTCCGCCGATGATCATGGGGGCGTTTTCGCGGCCGTAGAAGGCTTCCTTGACGTCCAGGAGCAGAGGCTCGCCGTTGGCTCCGGGTTCCTTGGTGCGGTCGAGTACGGCTATGCGCTTTGTTGTGGCGGGTACGGCTGCCAGCAGGTGCTTGACTGAGAATGGGCGGAACAGGTGTACGCTTACGAGGCCGACTTTCTCGCCTTTGGCGGTGAGGTAGTCTATGGCTTCTTTGGCGGCCTGTGTGACGCTGCCCATTGCGATGATTACGCGGTCGGCATCCTTGGCTCCGTAGTAGCTGAACAGGTGGTATTCGCGACCGGTGATTTTGGTGATTTCGGCCATGTATCCTTCGACGATGTCGGGCACGGCGTTATAGTGTCGGTTGCAGGCTTCGCGGTGCTGGAAGAACACGTCGCCGTTTTCGGCCATACCGCGTGATACGGGTGCTTCGGGTGTGAGGGCACGTGCGCGGAAGTCGGCGAGTGCCTTGCGGTCCAACAGCGGTTCGAGGTCTTCCTGTTGCATTTCTTCCACTTTCTGGATTTCGTGCGAGGTGCGGAAGCCGTCAAAGAAGTTGACGAAAGGTACGCTGCTCTTGATGGCGGCCAGATGTGCCACACCGGCCAAGTCCATAACTTCCTGTACCGAACCTTCGGCAAGCATAGCAAATCCGGTCTGGCGTACGGACATCACGTCCTGATGATCGCCGAATATGCTCAATGCGTGGCTGGCCAAAGTACGTGCCGACACGTGGAACACTGTCGGGAGCAGCTCGCCTGCAATCTTGTACATGTTGGGAATCATCAGCAGCAGTCCTTGCGAGGCTGTGTATGTCGTTGTCAGCGCTCCGGCTTGCAGCGACCCGTGCACGGCGCCGGCGGCGCCGCCTTCGCTCTGCATCTCCTGTACCAGTACCGTCTCGCCAAAGATATTGCGGCGGCCGGCTGCGGACCATTCGTCCACATATTCGGCCATTGTCGAAGACGGGGTGATCGGGTAGATGGCAGCGACTTCCGAGAACATGTAGCTCACGTGGGCAGCGGCTTGATTGCCGTCGCATGTTACGAATTTCTTTTCTCTACTCATTGTTGGTGGTTTATGTTGTTGTATTTCAGTTTTTTCGAAACTGTACCTTGTGGATAATCCAGCGCAAAGGTACGATTTTTTTCGCAATTACGATGCGCCGTTAAAATACTTTAATACTGAGCCGTAGCGCACGCATATACGCGAGCCTTAACCGCTGTGTCTCTAACGGCTTACGTCCGGCCTTATTTGCGCTGTATTCCGCCGTTGTTTTTGGCGGTCGATGCGGATGTTTCCGAAGGTTGTCAGATGTGTTTGCGCCTGAAAAGTGCGGCAGGTCGCACTTTTCAGGCGCAGGGTGGGGCTTATGGTTGGCGCGGAGGATATCACATTGGGGGACGTCCTCCGGGGTGTCCGCCGCCGCGAGGGCCGCCCGGAGGCGGGCCGCCCGGGCCGCGACGTCTGTCATCGGCGTTGCGGTCTTTGGGTTGGTTGCCTTTGCCGAAGGTGTTGAATTTGTAGCTGAAGGTAATCATGAAGTATCGCGTGAGCGAGTTGTAGCGGCTGTCGTCGATGTAGTTGGCTGTGACGGTGCGGCTGACGTTGTTTTTCTGGCGCAGCAGGTCGTAGGCCTTGAGGGTGATGGTGGCGTTGCGACCGCGCAGGAATTGGTAGGCTATGGAGGCGTTCCACATCCATTCGTTGCGGTCGTATCCGGCCGAGTATCCGCTGGTGGCGTCGTAGTTGAGGTCGGTGGAGAGCACCAGTCCGAAGGGTGTGTAGTATGAGCCGTAGAAGCTGAAGCCGTAAGCGTGTACGTCGCGGTTGCTGCCTGATTGGACGCTGTTGCGCGAGGTCTGGAAGTTGTAGCGCGGGCGTACTTCGAGTTCGATATTGTCGGGGCGCCATGCCAGCGAGGGCGATACCATCACGTCAAAGGCCATGGAGGTGTTGCGCAGGCCGTTGTTGAATCCGACGTTGTGGTTCAGGCGCGTGCCTATATGGGTGTTGAAGACGAAGGCGCGGTTGCGCAGCGGTTGCGAGAACATACCCATGGCCATTGCCGACCATACGCCGTTGACGTTGGCGTAGGTGGTGGTTTGTCCGCCGGTGGTGGCGTCGTAAGTGGTCTTGGAAACTATGGAGTTTTGCGTGATGTTCGTAAAAGCCATGGCCATGATGGAGCGCTGTGCCTCGGAGTTGAAGTTTTGGTAGCGCATGCGTATGCTGTGCGTGAATGTGGGGTCCAGCGAGGGGTTGCCGACGACAATGCGCAGGGGGTCGGACTTGTCGGCCACGGGTTGGAGTTGGGACATCGAGGGTTGGGATGAGCGTCCGCGATAGTCGAGGTTGAAGGTGCGCTGCTTGGACAGTTTCCAGCGGTAGCGCAGGTAGGGGGCGATGTTGAGGGTGTGTCGCGTGGGTATGTCGCGAGCGTTGTCTATGAGGTCGTGCGAACTGGACATTTGGGGTGCCATTGACAGGCCGGCATCAATGGTCCAGACCTTGGAGACGTGCTTGAAGCCGGCGCGTATGTCTTGGCTCATATAGTTGTTGCGGAAGCTGTTGCTCAGGTCGCTGTTCCATACCAAATCGTCGCCGATGACGGGTTCTTGGTCGTATCCGCCGGGCCACGATACCGGGCGGTCGTAGGTGAGGCGGTCGGCGTTGTTCCAGCGGTATCGCAGGCGGTAAGCGAAGGTCAGGAAGTTGCCGTTTTTGACATTGCCCAGTGGCTCGGTCCAGCTTAGGCGTGCCGATAAGGTTTTGCTCCATGTGTGGTTGGATGCATATTGGTCGTACACATCGGTTTTGTCGTCAAGCAGGAAAAAGCGGTTCCAGGAGTATGAGTCTTCGTGTTCGCGTACGTTGGAGGTATTGGCATCGAGGTGTATGCTGAACGAGCGTCCCGGGCGCGAGGCAAATTTGTGGTTGTATATCATTGAGAGGCCGAATTCCCAGCTGTTGCCATCGCTGGTGGCGTTGTTGCGGCTTTGGGTGACGCGTGTGAGGTCGGCATTGCCGGCGCGTGTCAGCGATGAATCGACGCTAAGGCCGTCGCTGGAATTGTACATCATGCGGGGACGTACTTCCAAGGTGTTGAGGCTGTCGGGGTTCCATTGTATGCGGAAATCGGCGCGGAAGTTGTGTCCTCGGTCGTGCGCGTACTTGCCCGAATTGACGTACGATGTGGAGTCTTCGAAGAGATACTGGCGGTCGGTGGTGCTGTATGTGCGGGCGTCGGTGTTGCTGTACATTACGTTGCCGCCTACGCGGAATATTTCCTTGTTGCCTACGTTGAAGTTGAGGCCCAGGGCGCGAGATGTGGTGATGCCGTTGTCGCCTCCGAAGTGGCGGAAGCGGCCGCTGGCGCCGTCCGTAAATCCGGGTTCATTGATGTTGTTGATGCCGCCTAAGAGCGTGATTTGGTTGTCGTTCCAAAAGCGGTTGACGTTGAACGAGCCCATGTATCGGCTGTCGGTGCCGACACCGGCTTCGGCATTGCCGAACCATCCGTTCTTCATACCTTTCTTGACGGTGAGGTTGATGACGGTTTCTTCTTCGCCGTCATCGACGCCGGTTATACGAGCCAGATCGCTTTTTCGGTCTACGACCTGAAGTTTGTCCACCATGCTCACGGGGAGGTTCTTGGATGCCACCTTGGGGTCATCGCTGAAGAATTCCTTGCCGTCTACGAGTATCTTGGTGACTTCCTTGCCGTTGGAGGTGATTTTACCGTCGGAGGAGACCTCGACGCCGGGCAGGCGCTTGAGCAAGTCTTCGACTACGGCGTTGGGCTGCACCTTGTAGGTGTCGGCGTTGAATTCGATGGTGTCTTCCATCACCTTGACCGGGGTGCGTATACCGGTGACGGTGACGGCGTCCAGTGTGTAAGCTTCGTCGGAGAGGCGCAGGGTGTCCACGCGCAGTGTTCGTCCGGCCATGGTGACATTGACTGTCTGTCGGTTGTGGCCTACGTACGAGGCCTCGAGTACATAGCGCCCGTCGGCGATGTCGCGCAGCACATAGCGTCCGTTGCCGTCGGCGGCAGCGGCCTTGACCACTGTCGAGTCTTTGCTACGCAGCAGTCGCAGCGAGGCGCCCACCAGCGCATCGCCGTCGGTGTCGGTCACGACTCCCGAGATGTTGTAGGCCAAGGCATATAATATGCCGGCCAGTAGGAATATGGACGTCATTACAGGACGTCCTGAGCGGCGTGTTTTCATTCTTTGCTTTTTGTCTTTTTCTGACCAATAGACCGCTGTTGCGACCTAATGTTTAGTCGTAGGCTTGCTCTTTTAGCAGTTTTTAGGATTATAAAATTTATTTTTGCTGAAAGCGGTCGAATGCTTACCTTTGCGATATGATAGTCTTCTGTTTTTCAGCAACGGGCAATTCTCTTTCTGTGGCGCGGCATATCGCTCGAACTCAGGCTGATAGCTGCATCATAGGCATAAGAGAGGCGCTCGAGACGCCGTCTGCCGTATGGGAGGATGATGCCATAGGTGTTGTCACGCCTACGCACACGGGGCGTATGCCGGCGCCGGTCGAGCGATTTTTTGAGACTGCGGATATTCGCACTGACTATCTCTTTGTGGTATATACCTGTGGGGTGACACCGGGCCTCGGGGTGAACATTGCCTGCCGTCAAGCACGCCGTCGCGGCCTGCAGGTTGCATATGCCAATAGTATCAAGATGGTGGACAACAACTTTATGCTCTACGATGTACGCCGACAAATCGAGACAGCCGATGCCAAGGATATACCCGGCCACACGGCTGCCATCGCTGCCGATATTGCCGCTCGACGTCATTATATTGCGCTGCCATCGGTCGCAGATCGTCTTATGGGAATATGTATGAAAGCGATGCCATCCTTCAAGGGCTTTTATCGTCAGTATCGGTGCGACACGGGGCGCTGCAACGGTTGTGGCATCTGCGCCCGTATATGTCCGGTGGGCGCCATCACTTGCGACGGGGACGGACATCCGGAATGGAATCGCGGATGCATACGCTGCACCGCGTGCTATCATAATTGTCCTCAAAGCGCTATCACACACGCACATATCAAGGGCGGATATTGTCAGTTCCGCAACCCGGATGTGACCTTGCGCGACCTTATTGATAAGGATTGACGTCCCCGTTCCACCTAAAAAAAACGAAACTGCCGCCGGGCATTGCTGCAGGCCGTTATGCAACCTTCGGCCGATGTCCGGTGTTTTATATGATTGACTCGTCGGCCGCGTGCCTTAAAATTCCGAGAACGCCAGCGGCAGCAGCGAGGCCACCGACGGCAGGCGGTATACGCAGTTGCGTCCGGCCAGCCATACCGGTACGGGATGTTTGGCCAAGACCTCATATTCTAATAAAGCCTGACGGCAGACGCCGCAGGGCGACACCGGGTCGGCGACAAAATCACCGTCTTCGGCACGCGCCGCAATTGCTATTGCCTCGAAGCGTGCTTCCGGGTAATTGGCGTGTGCATAGAAGCAGGCCGAGCGCTCGGCACATGTGCCGGCGCTGAAGGCGGCATTTTCCTGATTGGCACCCGTGATGGTCTCGCCGTTGTCCAGCAGGATGGCGGCGCCGACACAGAAGTGGCTGTAAGGTGCATACGAATGATAGGTAGATTGGCGAGCCTTTTCCACAAGGGCGCGGATGGCATCGTCAGGCAATTCATCGTAGCCGTAGCAGACTACGGGGACAGTGATACTGATGTCTTTCATTGTGTCTGTCGAGAAGAGACGGTGGTTGTGATAGGTTTTTGGCCCCGGCCGAGACAATGATTGCGGCGTACGGGATGCGGCCTTGCCGAGGCCGTCTGCACGCCGCCACGCCTTGCCGAGGCGAAACGGGCTGCAAATGTACACATTTTTCGTTAAAGCCCGGCATTTGTACGCCTAAAAATTGTACACTTTCATCGGCGTGCGCGGATCAATAAATGTTTCGTTATTTAATGCCGACAATCTCTCTTTTGCTTGCTCATAATTGGATTTATTACTATAAGAAGATATGTGTTTTAACTTTTCTGAAAGTTCCTTGGACTTGTTTTTTAAGCGTATTCGTATTGTGACTATTGCAATAACAGAAATAGCAACAAGAGAAACCACAACTATAAGTAAAACCAACTGCATATCAGAGGATGATAACTATTTAAATTTTTCAATCCACCTATAATCATCCCCCTTGGTACTCCATTGGAATTTCCATATGTCACCTGTTCTATCATTTATGAGATAGTATTGATACATGCTTGTCAATGGTTGAATAGAGAATATACAATTTTCGTTATCAGATACTAATTCGTACTTGTTTATAGGTATGCAAAATAGATTATCTAAATCTTGTGTACTATATTGGACTTGCCATAGTCGTCCATTATACGAATCTAACAGTATGAAAGTCCACATGTTTTGGGTGGCAAACATCTGAAACCTATTAGTCCAATTTGAAGTTGTTTCTGGATATGCAAGAGAGAAGATATTGATTGGGGCAGCAAACATATAATCTTCACCTTTTACACTAAATTGAACTTGCCAATTTTTACCTGTATATGTATCAAGCATTATGAAAGTCCACATATTTTGTGTTTCATAAAGACGAAACCTACTTTCCTTATCCCCTGATATTTCTCTTGCACTGCAAACAATCCAAGACTGACCATCATCCTGAATTTGCTGTACTTCACCTGTCATCGTATTTAAACGAAGCTGATTATGATAGTTTCGCGTATTATACATTTTATAAACTTGAGCATATGATGCCAACGTAATAACCATCAATGCAAACAATGCTATAAACTTCTTCATAATCTATTGTATTATTGGTTATTAATTGATTTTATTTTTCAGGGAATAAACTTGACAATGCTCGTCTGATAGCTTGGCGAATATCATCAGCTTCTGTTTCTCCTTGTCCCTCTGCTGTGCAAGAACATATTATTTCATTGGTTTTTGCAGAACTGAATTGTATGGTTACTTCTATTGTATAGCCTAAACCTCTGTTACGCCTACCACTCTCGCCATAATTGACGATTAAGGTTTCATTCGCTAATTCGGATTTGAGTTCAGGCAATATAATATACCCCTGTTTTATCAATATACCTGCTATCACATCACTCGGATTAACACTTTTGGTTGTTGAAGAGCCATAGATACCATATTGACCTCCATATGTACCTCCTGTGCTTGATGTCAATTCCTTTGTCGGAGAAATGTATGCGTATTTATACATCTCAATAGGAGCATTCCTTACTATTACAGGTGTTCGAAGTGGTGCACACCCATTTGCTAATAGAATGGTGCAAATAACTAATAGCCAATTTTTAATTGCGTCCATACACAACACATTTATCCTCCAGCTTCCACAAAGGATGGGTTAAATCACGAAGCGTGGAACTGTATGCCACACTCTTACTTGAAGGTCGTAGGAAACCTTGGATACGGATGTAACAATAGCAGCCCACGCTATAGCGTGAGAACCACTATGCTATCCTTGTATCCAATTTGAAAATTTCCTACGTTTTCAAGTGCAAGATAAGCATAACGCTTTTTTTTCTTATGTCTTGGAAAGAGTTGCCTCAATCACGGTACAAAAGTACAAAAAAATCCGTGATGTAACTTCAACTATCACGGATTTGTGTAGAGTCAAGTGGCAAGTGTCCGCGACAGGCCCGAAATCCCGCTGAAGGACATCCTTTTCTTCTGGAACAAGATAGAACGCAGGGCCAATACCGAGGTGTTCGACATCTACCGGATGATGATGCAACGGCTGAAGCTGACGGTGTTGGAAACCACTGTTCCCGATACGTGCCGCTACGATAAGGAGTTGTCCGTCAGCAGCAAGAGCTATTTCCGCTGTACGTTGCTGCCGCCTCCGGCCAAGTTGCTGAAAGGGAGCGGATTCGTGGAGTTGGCAAACGAACTGAAAGAGAAACTTAAACTGTAACGTATATGGCAAAGAAAATAGTCGAGGTGGATGAAGACCTCCTCAAAGGAATGATGACGAGCGATATCCCCCTGTATGGAAGGGATACGGAACCTGCATTGAAAAAAGCGGCGACAGCCGAACCGGAAAATATCTCTGACGCTCCGGCGGGAAGAGAGGTCTCGGAGCAACCGAAGTCAGTCAGGAACCGACGAAAAAAGGAAAGCGGTTCGGATTACCGGGAACTCTTTCTGGTCAATACGCCGAGTCCGAACCGTTCGCAGACCTATATCAACCGGGATATATACGAACGTATCAAACGCTTCCTGCCGCTTATCGCGCCGGAGGTCAGCATCGCCAGTTACATCAGCAATATCCTGGGTGACCATATAGAGTGGCATTGGGAAGAGATCAATGAAATGTACAGTCGGGAACTTTCTAAACCGTTGTAGTCATGGAAACCTATTTTTATTTCAGTGTCAAGATGGTATGCTGCGGTTATCTTTTTTATCGCCTGTGGATTTTTCTGTTCAGGCAACGGATATACGGCTTGTGGGAGGATATGGTAAAAAACCTACCCAAAAAGAAAGAGAAACCGGCTGAGCCGGTCACCGCTCCGAAGGATGATGACAACGAGGTCATCGGCAGGACGAATATCGTCTATCTGGAAGACCCGGAAATCGCCTGCAAGGTTCCTGCCCGTAGCGAGCCGCTTCCCCCGGCGGAGAAGATGGAAGAAGAGGAGGATATTTCCGCGGATGATGTGGAATCCACTTTTACCGGTAATGCTCCTGGCGGATTGTCCGAAGAAGAGAAAGCGGAACTGATGTCGGATTACGTGTCGGAAGTGGACGAGGACTTTTCCACGGGTATGACCTACGAGGACATGATGAATGCCGTCGGTGTGGTGACGGGGGAAAACCGCGATACGAACGATGATAAGGTTATCCGTACCGTCAAGACGATATACGACATCCGGCAGACCGAGATATTCGATTTCTTCACCACCGAAGTGAGCAACATCGAACTGGTGGAGAGTCTTTTCAAGGAGTGTCTGGACGAATACGGTGAGCCTTTGCCGCAACTGAAAAAGGCGGCACCGCCAGAATCGGAGGAAGAGTTCGATTGGGATAAATATGTATAGAATTTATCAGAGAGATACGGCACATAAAATAAATTGGAGCGAAGTGTGAAAGTTGGTCGGCTTTTACACTTCGCTCTTTTATTAAAAGGTTCTTATGCTTGTCAATCAATAGGTTCTAAATTCAGTATGGAAAGGGCCGTAGAAATGCCATCTAAAAGAGAAGAAGACATTTTACCCCAAATATTAATCTGACCTTCTTGAGGTTTTTCTCCGAAACGGAGTCCATCATTATCTAATAGTTCACAACAAAATTTAACAAATTCTTTCTGCCTACAAACTGGAGATGTGGATAAACGTATTTCATTTGCATTTACAGTTCGTCCACCGTAGAATAAATTATCTAACAGTATAAGTAAATCCTGGTCACATTCTTTGAGAAATTTATACTTAGGGGATGGTTCATAACTTTTTAAATTGCTGAAAAAGTCATGAACATTGAATGTTTTTATGGATTCTTCTTTTGATTCATCTTTTAATATTGACAAAAAAATATCTATCTGAGGACGATATTTTTCAATCATATCAAGATAGGTGTTTAATTCTTCCAATGATGCTGTTTCTAACATCTGGTTTGATAAATCATAATCAAGCTGTCTCAAAGAAGAACACAATTCATTCATTCGCTCGCCAAAATTGATAAAGTCGAAACGATACTCATGATCTTTGTTTGCTTTTAAATCTTTTTCAATAGGATAGCGCATTACCATTGAATTCGGATCAAAGCCATTTATTGACTTTATATAATGCTCCACTGCATCAAGGTTTATGGAGCTTCCTACGTGTTTTTTCCCTTTATTCAGATATGGGCGTAAATTGGACCAAAGATTTTGCAAATCATGTCCTAACTCCAGAAAATCACGCCTGGCCTGTTCCGTTTGTTCTCCATATTTAAAAAACAAAAGTTTTAGGTATGTCTCTATTGAATGTCTATAATTGAAAAATAGAGGATATACCAAAGAATCGACTATAGCAAAATTATTGCTTCCTTTTCCCATTCTCTCAAGCAACATTTTTGCACTTTCCCAATATCCATCTGAGATGGTTAAAAAAGAGAACGCTCCGGCTCCTTCCCAGCCAAAATGTGAAAAAGGATCTCTTGCTATTAATTCTTCTTTGGTAAGTTCACGTATAATTACATCTGTTGTATTCATATTTTAGTATTCGTTATTATTAATCTCATGCGGGTTAAAGTAAACACAAAATTACTCATTATTTGTGACTTAATCATAATAGCAATCGTATTTTATCAGGGTGTAGAGTCAAGTGGCAAGTGCAAAATTAATGAATCATTTTGTAGAACTCAATTTTTGGAGTAGAAAAGCCTAATTTTTTCTTAGGTCTATCGTTTATCAGATACTGGACCTTGTTCAACTCTTGCTGTGATATCTTTCTGAAATTAGTGCCCTTAGGGAAAAACTCACGGAAGATTTTATTGGCGTTTTAGCTTGAATCGCATTCAAAGTGGTCGTTACGCAGTTGTTGTTCACAACATTATATTCATCTATTACAATCCCTTCACCGATATTTTTTTACGTCACGTTTGTTTGACGGATCAGCGGATTTTTCTTGTAGAATATTGTCAAAATAAGCGTTTATCTCAGCGTCCTTATCTTGCTCGAAAGCAAATGCATTCAGACCAAAATCGGTTGTCTTCATCGTTGATGAATCTTTGTGCATCATTGCCTTTCAGTTTTATAAGAATGCCTTCGCCGGCCGTAGAACCTAACGAAGAGATATTTTTCCAAGTATCGCCATATCTGCCATATGTGTACACCGTTAAGGATGCTCCTTCACCTGTTGACGGAAAAACGTGTCCCCAACTATTCGTTTCAATGTACACTATCGGACGTTCTCCTGTTGGGTCGGTGAAGCGGAGGGGGTTGGCGGTTGATGGTGCTTGTCGGTCGAGTATGGTCGGTCGAGTATGGTCAGTCGGTGGGGGAGATCATGGCGAGGAAGGCGTTCTCGTCGATGATGGGGATACCGAGGGTGCGAGCCTTTTCGAGTTTGGCCGGGCCCATATTCTCGCCGGCGAGGATGTAATCGGTTTTGCGCGAGATTGAGCCGACATTTTTGCCGCCGTGCTGCTCGATCATCTGCTTGTACTCGTCGCGGCTGTGTAGGGCGAAGACGCCGCTGATGACTATCGACTTGCCGGCCAGGGCGTTGCTGACGGGTGCGGTGTCTGTGTCAATGGCCATCTGCACGCCGGCTTGACGCAGTCGTTCGACCATTTCGCGGTTGGTGTCCTGCGCGAAATATTCGATGATGCTTCGGGCTATGATTTCGCCCACGTCCTCGATGGCTTGCAGTTCGGGCAGGGTCATGGACATCAGGCGGTCGATGCTTCCGGCGGTACGGGCTACTTTCTTGGCTGTGGTTTCGCCCACATTGGGTATGGACAGGGCAAATAGTACGCGTTCGAAAGGCACGGTGGTGCTGGCGCCTATGCCGTCGATGACGCGCTCGGCACTGCGTCGGCCAAATCCTTCGAGGTGCTCGAGGTCGCTCACTTGCAGAGCATATAGGTCGGCGGGCGTCTTTACCTTGCCTATATTGTACAACAGCTCGGCGGTCTCGGCACCTATGCCATCGATGTTCATGGCGTGGCGGCCTACAAAGTGCTCGATGCGTCCGACGATTTGCGGCGGGCAGGCCCATTTGTTGGGGCATACCCATGCGGCTTCGCCTTCGACGCGTACCAGCGGGGTGCCGCATTCGGGGCAATGGGTGACGAAGACCACGGGGGCGCTGTCGGCGGGACGCTGTGATATGTCTACGCCGGTAATTTTAGGTATGATTTCGCCGCCTTTTTCGACATATACCATGTCTCCGTTGTGTATATCGAGGCTGCGCATTACATCGGCGTTGTGCAGCGAGGCGCGCTTGACGATGGTGCCGGACAGCAGCACCGGGTCGAGGTTGGCCACCGGGGTGATGGTACCCATGCGCCCGACTTCGAAGGATACAAAGTTCATACGAGTGAGGGCGCGTTCGGCTTGGAATTTATAGGCTATGGCCCAGCGCGGCGATTTGGCGGTAAAACCGAGGTTGAGCTGCTGTCGCAACGAATTGACTTTGAATACCAGGCCGTCCGTAGCTACGGGCAACTGCTTGCGTGCGGTGTCCCAGTAGGTTATGTATCGGTCAATCTCGTCTATATTGTGCAGCAATGTCATAGCATTGCTTACCTTGAAGCCCCATTGACGCACGCGCTGCATATTGTCGTAGTGGTTGTCGCAGGGCAGGTCCTCGCCCAACAGGTAATAGAAATATGCATCGAGGCCGCGACGAGCCACTTCCGCGGGGTTGAGCAACTTCAGTGTTCCGGCGGCAGCGTTGCGCGGGTTTGCGAAGAGCGGATCTCCGGCGTCTTCGCGCTCGGCGTTGAGGCGGTCGAAGGCCGTCCACGGCAGGACAATTTCGCCGCGCAGTTCGAACATTTCGGGCCAGTCCGAGCCTTGGAGCGTCAGCGGTATGCTGCGTATGGTCTTGACGTTTTCGGTGACTATATCTCCGCGCACGCCATCGCCTCGAGTGACTGCACGCACCAGACGTCCGTGTTCGTATATCAACGATATGCCCGTACCGTCAAATTTCATTTCGCCCACGATGGCGACATTGGATTCGGCGGCGAGGTCGCGCCGTACGCGTGCGCCCCAGGCATCGACTTCCTCCACCGAATAGGTGTTGGCCAGGGATAGCATGGGGTAGATGTGCTCAGCCTGTGCAAATCCGCGAGTAAGGTCGCTGCCGACGCGGTGCGTGGGCGACAGCGGGTCGTCATACTCCGGATGCTGCTTCTCGAGGTCCTCGAGGCGGTGCATCATCTCGTCGAATTCGCGATCCGAAATTGTTGGGGCGTTGAGTACGTAGTAGTTGTGGTTGTGCTCGTTGAGTTCGAGGCGCAGGCGCTCTATTTCGGCGCGTATGCTGTCTGTATTGTCCATCGTGACAGGTTATGTGCTGTTGATGTGCAAATTTAGCGATTTTTTCTGTAAAACCGCGCACCTCCCGTCAGAAGAGCCCCGACAAAAGCCGTGAGATATACGTCAAATGCGAATAAAGTGTTAAATTTGCAGCCCCGAAAGCAAGAAAATATATCATACATCCCAAAACTATTCCAAATGAAAGTATTAATCAAAGTCGGAGTTGCACTCAATCTCCTTATCGGACTCGGCCACCTATTGTGTATGGCCGCACTGGACAAAATTTTTGCGATCTATGGCATCGGTGACGTCATGGATCGGATAGCACAGTACGGGGCATACTTGCCTTATGTCATCACCGTCATCATTGCCTTGGCATTTTTGCGGTTGCACTTTACGGGCTGTCCGCGCTCAAAGCCATTCCGCGTCTGCCGCTGCAGACCACGGCCATGACGACAATTGTCGTGGTCTTCTCGGGGCGTGTAATTTGGGGGCTTACAATGCTTATTCCGCATTTTACGTGGCTCGAATTATCGTCGACGGGCGTCGCACTGTTGCTTGCCGTGTGCTACCTTCCGTATCTGTGCAGTCGTGATATACGCGGCTGATATATAGCATATTGACGGGCGAGTGTCGGCTTCGTAAGTCCGATATTTGTCCGTCGTTGTCTACGCCGACAGTGCGGATTGTGCGTTGGCACGATGCGGATTAGGAAAATTATGATTAACTTTGCGGTAAAACATCCGCACTGATATGAACGAAGACGACATAAAGGCTCTGGCCTCGGATCACGACGGCCTTGCCAATTACGAATATCTGGCCAATAACATCGGGCGCTGCGACGAAGACATCCCGGCCATTATCGACAATATGCAGCGCGTCGACCTCACCGGCCAATATATGGCCAGCGCGGCACGATTTCTGCACGCTATAGATGCAGATCATTACGCCGATGCGGTACATCGCCTGGTGGCGCTGACCATAGACCGCGACCGTGAGCGTCGCTACTTGGGTGACTTGCTGACGTGTATCTACGGCGAAGACTACGCCGATAGGGCACAGCAGCTTATAGCCACGGACAATAACTTCCGCCGCATATACAAGCGTCTGTTCCCGGACAGCCCTATGTAATGCGCCGGTACAAACCCAAAGACAATATATAATAACACATAACACCAATGATCAAGCAAATATTGGGTGTCATGGCCATAGCAACGGCACTGACGGCATGCGCCGGCAAGAGTGCCGACGGCGCAAATGCCGAGGCCACTGACTCCGTCAAAGCACAGACCACAATGACAAATCCCGACACAACCGTACTTATCAAGACCACCGAGGGCGATATCACCGTCCGCGTCTATGGCGATACGCCCAAACACCAGGCCAACTTCCTGAAGCTGGTGCGCGAAGGCTATTACAACAATACGCTCTTCCACCGCGTCATCAACGAATTTATGGTCCAAGCCGGTGACCCCGACAGCCGCGAAGCCAAGCCCGGGCAGCAGCTCGGCGCCGGCGGCCCCGAGTACACCATCGAAGCCGAAATCGTCTATCCCAAGCACTTCCACAAGCGCGGCGCACTGGCCGCCGCTCGTCAGGGCGACCAGGTCAACCCCGAAAAGCGTTCCTCCGGCTCGCAATTCTATATCGTCACCGGTAAGAAAGTTTCGGAGACCGAACTCACGGCCATGGCCCGTCAAGGAGCAATGCAAGACGAATTCAACCGTCTGGCCCGGGCACGTATGCAGCAGATACGCGCTATGCAGCAAGCCGGCGATCAGCAGGGCCTGATGGCGTTGCAGGACGAGCTTATTAAGCAAGTCAATGCAAAATTTGCCAATGACAGCACCGCCGGACTGTCCAAGGAAATCATAGACACGTATGCCAAGGTCGGCGGAACACCGTTCCTGGATCGCAACTACACCGTCTTCGGCGAAGTGGTTAGCGGCATGGACGTTGTCGAGAAAATCGAGAAGGCACAGACCGACGCCGGCGACCGCCCCGTTAAGGACATCCGCATAATATCGATGTCCATCATCGAAAAGAAATGACGCCGGGTAGCGACCGAAAAATCGGTGCGCCCGACACGCAATATGACACCGCCGCGGACTTTACGATAAGCGAAGACGCGGCGGTGCATACCCTTGCCAACGGGTTGCGCGTGGTGCATAGCCGCGACGAGGCCACCGCTATGGTGTGCCTCGACGTGCTTTACGGCGTTGGCGGACGTGACGAAGATCCGACGCAGACCGGCATTGCACACTTGTTTGAGCATCTGATGTTCGGCCCGTCGGCGCATGTCTCCGATTATGACGGCACCCTCACTGCCGCCGGAGGACGCTCCAATGCCTGGACTTCCAACGACTTCACCAATTTCTACTCCATGGCGCCGGCGCACAATGCCGAGACGCTGTTCTACCTCGAGAGCGACCGTATGCTCTCGCCGGCCTTTGACAGCGAGAGCCTTAGGGTACAGCGCAGTGTCGTCATTGAGGAATTCAAGCAGCAATGTCTCAACCGCCCCTACGGCATCACCGGGCATGCGCTGTCTGAGATGATGTACCCGGCGACGCACACCTACTCGTGGCCCGTAATCGGCAAAGAACCGGCGCACATAGCCGCCATCACCGGCGAGGATACCCGCCGATGGTTCGAGCGCCACTACACCCCCGGGAATGCCGTGGTCGCCGTCACCGGAAATATCGGCCGCGACGAGGCTTTTGCATTGGCCGACAAATGGTTCGGCGATATACCGCGCCGTGATGCCGTAGCGACACCACCGATGGACGTGCCTGCACTGACGACATCGCCTTGGCAGCGATACGATGACGCTTCCGTACCGGCTACTGCCATCACTATGGCGTGGCTTACAGACCCTTATGGCACCACCGACTACACGGCTGCGGACGCCGTTACCGATGCCTTGGCTGCCGGAGCCGCCTCGCGCCTCTACCGTCGCCTGATTATAGACGGTGACGGAACTTTCAGCGGCGTGGATGCCAGTATCACCGGAAGCGAAGGACCCGGACTGTTGACCGTCTCGGCGCGTCTGACCGCCCCGGGATATGCCGACGATGCCACCTGCCGTCATGCCGCCGAGATGCTTCTCGACGAGTGCAATCGACTATGCGGCTCGGATGCCGTGAGTGTGGCCGAATTAGAACGCCTCCAAAATCGCCAGCGTGCGGCATTCCGCCTTGACAGTCTCGATTATGTAGGACGTGCTGCGTCGCTCGCTCTGGCTGTGTATCATCGCGAAGCCCCGGATGCGCAGTTGCGCCGCTATTGTGCGCTGACTACCGCCGATATGCGCCGCGTCGCGCAACATTTCTTCCGCGACAGCCTGCACGGTACCCTCATCGTGGGACCGCCCAAGCCGTAGCGCATCATATATCCCCTCCCTCACTTAAAATATTGTCAATGAAAGAATTCGTTATATCTCAAGAAGCCAACGAACGAGCTGTACTCGTGGCACTCGCCACACGCGAACAGCCCGAGGAAAAAGCTCGCGAATACCTCGACGAGTTGGCTTTTCTGGCCGATACGGCCGGGGCCGTAACCGTCAAGACTTTTATCCAGAAATGCGAGTATCCCAATCCACGCACATTTGTGGGTAAGGGCAAACTGGAAGAAATCAAACAGTTTGTCGAAGCCAACGACATAGGACTTGTGGTCTTTGATGATGACTTGTCCACCAAGCAAGTGTCTAATATCGAGCGTGAGTTGCAGGTCAAAATCCTGGACCGTACATCGCTGATTTTGGACATCTTCGCTCGCCGTGCCCAGACGGCGCACGCCAAGACGCAAGTCGAGCTGGCTCAGTACCAGTATATGCTTCCGCGCCTGACGCGCCTGTGGACGCACCTCGAGCGCCAACGCGGCGGTATCGGTATGCGCGGCCCCGGTGAAACACAGATTGAGACCGACCGCCGTATCATCTTGGACAAAATAGCCCGTCTCAAGCAGGAGCTCGCGTCCATAGACCGACAGAAGGCTTTGCAGCGCAAAAATCGCGGCAAACTGACGCGCGTCGCCCTGGTGGGGTACACCAATGTGGGCAAGTCCACGATTATGAACCTGTTGAGCAAGAGTGATGTCTTTGCCGAAAATAAACTTTTTGCGACTCTCGATACCACCGTGCGCAAAATCGCCATCGACAATCTGCCGATACTGCTTACGGACACCGTGGGATTTATACGCAAATTGCCTACACACCTTGTCGAATCCTTTAAATCGACGCTTGACGAGGTGCGCGAAGCCGATGTCTTGGTACACGTTGTAGATATCTCGCACCCCAATTTCGAGGAACAAATACAGGTGGTCGAGCAGACCTTGCGCGAGGTTATAGGCAAGGATGCCGACACACCAGTGATATTGGTATTCAACAAGATAGATGCCTTTACTTATCAGCCTAAAGACGAAGACGACCTCACCGAACGTACCACGCGTAATATGTCGCTGGACCAGTTGCGCACGTCTTGGATGGCCCGTATGGGCGATGACTGCGTCTTTATCTCGGCCAAGAAAAACCTCAATATACCCGAGCTGAAAGCTCGTATATACGACAAGGCCGCCGAGGTACACCGTCGCCGCTTCCCCTACAACGATTTCCTCTATCAAAAATACGATGACTTAGCCGATAATCAGACGCCGGACGGCGAATGATGTCGCGTAAGTTGCAGTAATACAATATATTTCATATACTAAGATGAAAATAGCAATCATAGGAGCCGGTGCCATGGGCGGTGCTGTAGCTCGCGGTCTGCTCGCTGCCGGGGTTGCGCCCGATAGTCTGCACATATCCAATCCTACGGACGCCAAGTTGCGCCCCTTTGCTGACGCCGGATGCGCCACCACCTCCGACAATCGTGCTGCGGCAAGTGGTGCGGACGTTGTTGTCGTGGCCGTAAAACCGTGGATATTGCCTGATGTGCTACGACAGATAGCCGCAGCCACAGACGCGGCACACACCATACTTGCAGTCATAGCCGCTTCCGTCACCTGCGCCGAAATCGACGCGTGGATAGACGGCAAATATGCTGACGGAGCCTTGGTGATGCCCAATACGGCCATGAACGTGCGTCGGTCGATGACCTTCGCCGTGCCTCTGCCCAAAAGCAAGGAGGTCCCGGGTCAAATCACCGAAATATTTGAGAAACTCGGAACGGTCAAAGCTATAGACGAGACACATCTGCCGGCAGCTATGGCGCTGGCATCTTGCGGCATAGCATACGCATTGCGCTACATACGTGCTGCCGTCGAAGGCGGTGTCCAGATGGGCATACGTGCCGCCGAGGCACAGGACATCGTGGCCGCTACTGTCGAGGGCGCCGCCGCACTGCTGACCGAACAACCGGGCGCTCATGCCGAAGCCGAAATTGACAAGGTGACCACCCCCGGCGGAGTGACCATACGCGGACTCAACGCCATGGAAGCCGCCGGATTTACTCATGCCGTAATCTCGGGACTGCTGGCCTCGACTTCCAAGTAATATTCTGATATGCATGCCAATAATATGCGCCGTATAGTTGTCAAAATAGGCAGCAACGTGCTCACCCGTGCCGACGGCCGCCCCGACATCACTCACATGGCGCAGATAGTCGGCCAAGTGGCCGAAATACGCGGCCGTGGCAATCAGGTCATCCTGGTGTCCAGCGGTGCCGTGGCCTGCGGACGTTCCATGGTGTCTCCTGGAGGCGGCCTCGATGCCGTGGGCTGTCGTCAGGTGTTCAGCGCTGTGGGCCAAATCAAATTGCTCAATATTTATAGCGCCATGTTTGCCGAATACGGCATCACCGTGGGGCAGGTGCTGACACAAAAAGATAATTTCGCCAACCGTCGCGCCTACCTCAATCAGCGCTCCTGCATAGACGCATTGCTCGAAAGCGGCGTCCTGCCCATACTCAACGAAAACGACACAACTTCGCTCACCGAGTTGATGTTTACCGATAACGACGAATTGGCCGGGTTGGTGGCCTCTATGACCGATGCCTCGCTACTCATCATACTATCCAATGTCGACGGAATTTTCACCGGCGACCCGTCCGACCCGTCGTCGAAGCTGATACGTCGCGTGCAGCCCGGTGACGACCTGTCCGGCGTCATCGTGACGCGAAAGAGCGGCTTCGGCCGCGGCGGTATGGGTACCAAGTACGGCGTGGCCCGCCGCCTCGCCGCCGAGGGAGTTGACGTAGTCATCGCCAACGGCGTTCGCCCCGATATTCTGTGTGCCGTTGCCCTGGGCGATATGGATGCGCCGGATACGCCTTGCACCCATTTTGTGGCGGCCGATACCGACATCAGCCCCGTGCGTAGATGGCTGGCACGCAGCACTTCCTTTGCCAAGGGGGCGATACACGTCAACGCCAAAGCTGCCGAAATGCTGCTCAGCGACCGCGCCGTCAGCCTGCTGCCCGTGGGCGCTACGGCCATAGACGGGACTTTTGACGAAGGAGACATCGTCGCTGTCATCAACCCCGAAGGACGCCGCATTGCCGTAGGACGCGCCGCCTGCGATGCCGACACCGCACGCGCCGCTCTCGGACATCACGGCGAGCGCCCGCTTATACATTACGACTACCTTTTTATCGAATAAAGCAAAAATGCAATACACAGATATAGACACCTTGCTGCAGAAAGCACATGCCGCCGCCCCGGCCTTGGCCGCTATGGACGAAGCATGCCGCACAAAGGTGCTCAACGATGTGGCTGATGCCATTGAAGCTCATGCCGATACCATTCTCGAAGCCAACGGTCGCGACCTCGCGGCTATGGATCCTGCGTCGCCGCTGTACGACCGCCTGCGCCTCGACCGCGCACGACTGCGCGATATAGCCGCCGATATGCGCCACGTATCCTCGCTGCCCTCGCCTTTAGGCATAGTCACGGACGCCAATACCCTGCCCAACGGCCTGTACATTCGCCGTGTCAGTGTACCTTTCGGAGTTATTGCGGTCATCTACGAGGCCCGTCCCAATGTCACCTTCGACGTCTTCGGGTTGTGCTTCAAGAGCGGCAACGCGTGCGTACTCAAGGGCGGCAAGGACGCTGCAAACACCAACGTCGCCGCCGTGACCGTTATTCATGACGTACTGCGCCGTCACGGCATAGATACCGCCGTTGTGGCCATGCCCGAGCCGACACATGAGGCTACACGCCGACTTCTCGAAGCACGCGGTCTCGTGGACCTATGTATCCCGCGCGGCGGACGTCGACTTATTGACGCCGTACGTCAGAACGCCAAAGTCCCTGTCATCGAAACCGGCGCCGGAGTGGTGCACGCGTACATCGATGCCGCGGCCGACATCGGCGTGGCTACCGCTATTGTCACCAATGCCAAGACGCGTCGTGTCAGCGTTTGCAATGCCCTGGATACCACGATAGTGCATGCGTCGCGCTTGGCTGATATCGCGAAGATATGTGCGCCGTTGGCCGATAAATCAGTGACAATATATGCTGACACTCAGGCTTATAAAGCCCTGCTCGAAGGCGGATATCCGGCCGAGCTGCTTGCCCGCGCCGACGATGACGACGACGCCCCGATATGGGATACCGAATGGATGGACTACAAGATGGGACTGCGCACCGTCGGCACTATCGAGCAAGCACTTGCGCATATAGCCGCACACGGCAGCGGACATTCCGAGGCTATAGTCACGGAGAATGCTGCAGCTGCCGAGGCATTTCGCCGCAACGTAGACGCCGCCTGCGTGTATGTCAATGCGCCGACATCCTTCACCGACGGAGCTCAATTCGGGCTTGGCGCCGAAATAGGCATATCCACCCAAAAATTAGGGCCTCGCGGTCCTATGGGCTTGCGCGAAATCACTACCTATCGCTGGTATATCGACGGTCACGGCCAGACGCGTCCTTGAAAAATATGCCGAATTAAAGGTCCGGAAAAATGTAAAACGGGCGATTTTGCCGTTTTTTTACATTCTGATTTTTAATTTCGGCTCAAAAATTTTGTGGAGACAAAAATAAATTGCTAACTTTGCAGTCGCAAAGGAGGGCGGTCGTCTCCAAACATAGCGACCGACGGGCATGCGAAGCATGCAAGATTAAGTCCTTCCACCACGGAGAGGTGGGTGAGTGGCTGAAACCACCAGTTTGCTAAACTGACGTAGGAGTAATCCTACCACGAGTTCGAATCTCGTCCTCTCCGCCATCCCCTCAAGCCCTGCAAGAGATACTCTCCTGCGGGGCTTGATTCTTATAGGTACACACGCCTTCGGGCTGTAAGAACTTCGGCATCGTTCGCACAAGCGATACAATCAGGCCGTCCGACACGCCGGGAAAGACCGGTTGCACGACACGCCCATGTGTCGGGAAGATTATCCTTTAGGTACACACTGCATAATCCTAAATAATTAGATATATGCTACTTCAGGGCCACGACATAGTCACAATCGTCACCGCAGTCGCCATATTGTCATTGGTGGTTGTGCTGTCCCTGTTGCATATCGAAAGCGGCAGTCGCTGGTATCAGTTGCGTAGAGCACGCAAATATCTGGCCTTGGCCTCCGCAGTAGTCGCCCTCACCGGAGTGGTCGGCATTGCTTTTGGCAACCAAAATTCCAATTGGGCATTGGTGTCATCGTCCACGCTTTTTGTGGGATTGATTCAAGCCACTATATTCACGTATATTTGTATATGGATGGTGCATCCCGAATACCGTGGTCGTATCCCCATTGTCGCGGCACTCTTGGGCTGTGCTGTAGTGGGCGGCGGTGCCATAGTCCTGTCCGTGGTCTCTCCGGAGGTTTACAATGATTGGCGTTGGGTGTGGTCGGGCATTTTTGCCGGACAGATGGTAGGTTATTGTATGCTTTTTGCCCGCGAGTACCGTGCCGGTAAGCGCCATATCGACAACGAGTACGAGGACGATATCAGCTACCGAATGCGGTGGATACGTCGGTGCTTTCTTGGAGCCTTGGCCGTAGGCATAGGAGCACTCGTGTTTTCGTCCGTAGCGATGCCGTTGGCGTACTTTGATTGCTTTATGGCGGCGTACACGCTGTATTATATACACATAGGTATTTGTGTCATCAATTACCGCACGCGCGGTGCCTTTATTGTCCGCGTCGCAGACATTTCGGAGTCGGCCGAAGGGTGGGGCATATCCATGAGTGCGTCGGACGTTCCGTCGACCGACGCGGAGGTCTCGTCGGCTGACAATACGCCTGCCGATGCGTCCGCCCCGGCAAGTCGGTTCGAGGTGCATGCTTTAATCGAAAAACGCCTGGTTCGATGGACCAAAGCCGGATTATATTTACGTTCGGACATACCTATGGACGATATTGCCCGCTACATGGGTGTGACGCGACGTCAACTGAGCGCATATTTTGCCGAGGTACTCCACATGCAATTCCGTACATGGCGCAATACCAAGCGTATAGACTATGCTCGCGCCTGCATCGAAGCCGATTCGGCTGTCTCGATATCTTCTTTGCCGACGGTCACCGGCTTTGCCAATGCCAGCAACTTCTACACCGAGTTCAAAAAACAGACCGGTATGACACCCTCGGAATACCGCGCCATATGTCACGCCGCGGCGGAGCGGTAATGCTCGGTTAAGTATATCGGCTTTTTTTGCCGAAATACATTTTTTCCTCGAAAAACACATTTACGTTTAAGCACTTTCGGGTATATACCTTATGACAGGCAGTGCTGTCTGCCGTGACGACCGTATTATCGGCCGTGTATCGTATTTTCCAATTATTATCCGTATATTTGCGCTGCAAAATAATTTAACGCCTAAAAAACGCTTATGAACAAAGTTATTACAATCCTAATTGTCATTGCTCTAACGGCTGTGACTGCGATTGCCAAAGAAAAATCTTATCAGCCGGAAAACTATTCGTATATGCGTGGCATCGAGCAGTTTTCCGAACAGAATTATGCCGATGCTTTAGAGTGGTTCAATAAAGAAATTAAAGAACACCCGGACAACGGTTATGCCTATTGGTTTATCTCGGCCATTAAACTCATTCAGGATGAATACGGCGAGGCGTTATCGGCAGCCAATGCCGCACTCCGGAAGGTGACAAAGAAAGATAAAGAAACAATCTCGTCTATATATCAGACCCGAGCCAAAATACATATCGCGTTAACTGATACGATAGAAGCTCTCAATGACTATGCTTTGGCTATAAAGGCGGATTCCAAAGACGCGGACGCGTTAGACGGCCGCGGCGATTTGTTGTATTTTATGGGGCGTTATGACGACTCTGATGCTGACTTCAATAAGGCGCTCGAAATAGAAAACGCGCGTCGATACAGTACTATGGGCCTCGGACGCAATAATGCAGCGCGTAAGAATTGGGATGCAGCCATCGAACAATACAGCCGGGTCATCAAGATGTATCCCGATTACAGCTCGGGTTACTCGTTCCGCGCCGAAGCGGACATCGCTAAAGAAATGTGGAACGAAGCCACGGAGGACATTCTCAAAGCGCTCGAAATTGACGGCGATAACAAGGCGTTTTCGCTAATGAGAGATCTCAAAGGCGAGGCACGCGATGCGATGAAAGTCCGGCTGAAAATCAAGGCTAATAAGGACAAGAAAAACGGAGCTTGGCAGTACTATCTGGGAATAATGGCTTATGACGAAGATGATTATATAGAAGCCATTTGCTGTTATCAAAATTCTTTCGAAATAGAAGCCGACCCCGTATTGATGTTTAATATCTCGGGATGTTACATGGATATGGGCGACTATCGTTCGGCTTTGGATGCCATAGATCGGGCTATACAGATGAAGGATGACGATACGGATTATATGCTCCGTCGTGCCAATATTCTGTCTTCGCTAAAACGCAATGACGAGGCTATCGAGCAGATAGATAAATACATCGAAGCCGACGCCGAAGATGCTAACGGATACTTGGCCAAAGCCGAATACGAGTACGACAAGAAGGACTATACAGGTGCGATTGAGGACTACACCTCCGTCACGGTGCTTGCACCGGAATATATGCCTGCGTACCTCAAGCGCGGTCAGGCATACACGGCCATAGGCAAGAAAGACCTTGCTGTCAAAGATTTTGAGAAAATTATCGAGACGGACACCGTGCAGGGTAGCGTAATACGCGGATATGCATTGGTGCGTCTGGGACGCAACGATGAAGTCCGTGATTGCATCGCCAAGATTATTGAGGCCGACAGCACGGAGAATAACTACAACGTGGCGTGTCTATACTCGTTGTTGGGCGATACCGATTCGGCGATAGTATATTTACGCAAGGCTTTGGACCGGAAGGTCAGCGTTCTTGTACATGTGCGGGATGACCAAGATTTCGATAATATTCGCGATATGGAAGCCTACAAGGCACTCGTCGATGAGTATACCGAAAAGCTCAATGCGTCCTTGCCTACGGAAGTCAAAATTGTAGGCAACGAAGACGCCGGGGATGACGCAGACGGCGAAACGGAGACTTCTGAAGTCCCTTTTGCAAAATCGGAGGGAGTGACCAAGGTCAAATGTACCATCAACGATCTGCCTCTGAGCTTTATCTTTGATACCGGGGCGTCTCTTGTGTCGATGTCTTCGGTCGAGGCAACTTTTATGTACAAGAACGGGTACATCACCAAGGACGACATCTGCGGTACGACTATGTTTACAGATGCCAACGGCGACATTAGCGAAGGCACTATTATCAATCTTCGCAAAATCAAATTCGGAGAGTTTGAACTTACAAATGTGCGCGCATCCGTAGTCCACAATCAGGTGGCTCCGCTTCTGTTGGGTCAATCCGTTCTGGGGCGTCTCGGTCGAATAACCATTGACAACAAGAGACAATGCCTCATCATCACGCACAAAAAATCGGCCAAATGATAGCCGTGTGATACCATCGAGTGCGACATCCACCGCACAAAAAAGGCCGGCACGCGGATGAGGCGTGCCGGCCTTTTTTGTGCGGTTTGGACTGTATATGTCGGGCGCTTATCAGTTGTTGGAAGCGGCGGCCAGGGGTGCGGGTACGACGTATACGCGTGCGGCCAGTTCCTGGTCGAGGGTGTAAAGAGCCATACCGTCGTTGCCTATCAGGCGCAGACGGTCGATGAGGCGTTGTGCGTTCTCTTCCTCTTCGACTTGCTCGGAGACAAACCAATCGAGTTTGCCGCGTGTGGCGTAGTCGTGCTCGGCTTCGGCCAGTGCGTACAAGTTGTTGATGAGCGAGGTGACTTTCTGCTCATGCTCTAAGGTGTGCTCGAAGGCGGCCAGAGGGGTATCCCAACTATCGGGAACGGCTTCGATGGGCTGGAGACGTACGCGTCCGCCGCGCGAGTTGAGGTAATTGATGAATATCTCGGCGTGAGCCTGCTCCTCCTTGGTCTGTACGCGGAACCAGTTGGCAATGCCCGGCAGTCCTGCGTGCTCAAAGTTCATAGCCATGGCCAGATACAGATATGCCGACCATAATTCCTTGTTTATTTGGATGTTGATGGCATCTTCGACGTTATTGTTAATCATAGCTGTATGTGTGAAAAGTGAATAATATGCGTGTACTGCTTAGTATAACAAATATACGGGCAAAAAGGATGCCAATGGCCGCTCTGCAATGGGATTGTCAGCGGTTTCAACGCTTGTCGAGCAACGCTTGCAGGTATGGAGTGGAACGTATCGCTATGGCTCTTTGGATGTAAGGCGTGGCGGCATCGCGGTTGCCGCAAGTGACGAGATAGGCTACCAGGTCCACCAGGGTGTCGTAGTTGTCAGGGGCAAGGTCAAGGATGTGCCGCCATATATCGGCCGCTCCGTCACCATCGCCGCAGAGCAGAGTGCCTCGTGCCTTGACGCGTAGGTATGTCACGTTCTCGGGGAAGCCTTGCAGCATCTTGTCGGCATAAACCACCATCTGCGGCCCGTCGTTGCGATAGTCGTAATAATCGAGGAGGCTTCGGTCGACCATACGCGTCATCCAGGGAAAATTGTCACGTGCGCGTATCAGCAGGTCTTGGTATATGCCGGGATGTCCCAACGCAAAGGCTCGTGTACGTATGCGTGAAAACAGCGTATCGGCGTTTACCAGATTGCCCATAGCGTTGTGCACCAGTGATATAGCGGCGGTTGTGTCGCCTGCCAATGTGTTGCTTACCATGGCATCGGCGTATATGTCCGTGTCGTCGGGTGTCCGGTCCAATATCAGCCAATATATAGCGCTGGCGTTGAGCCATTCGCCTTGGGCGACATATCGTGCGGCCTTGGTGCGCAGGGCGTCTGTTTCGCCGGCCAAGGCAGCGACACACGCGCACAAGGCACATATCGCGGTGAGGAGTAGTTTGCGGGTGTTCATAGTGGTGCGAGGCTATTGCCGTTCGAGTTCTTCGGGGTGCTTGAGGTAGTATTGCTCGAGCATGTGGTGCAGGTTGAAGTAGTGGTCGCTTTCTTTGGGTTCTTTTTTGCCTACCTTGACCGTGACTTTTTCGTAGTATGGCTCGACAAATTCCGAGCCGGTGACGGTGACTTGCGTTCCGGAGAGGTTGAAGAAGTCGTATTCGTGTGTCTGATAAGCTACCACCCAGGCACTCTCGGGGCTGTCGCCGGTGCCCGACGATGCTATGGTGAGCAGCAAATTGTTGAGCTTGGAGGCCCAGATGTTGGCTATGTTGACTTTGCCGAGGCACTTGTAGGCGTATACCATATAATTGAGCTGTCGCAGGTCCAGAGGATTGTCGCCGAGGACTTTTTCGGCAACGCTGATAATGCGTTTGCACTCGCCGGGCGATAGGTGATCGCGCTTGAGGTATGTAGGCCCCAGTTGCTTGACTTCGTTTTCGAACGGTGACGGCCGATATGGGTCGTAGTCCTCCTGGAATATGGCGCCGTAGTAGAAGTAGCGGTATTGCTCGGCAGTCATCGAAGTATCGTTTTCGAAGAACCGGTCCATGAGTCGCGGAAAATAGAATTGCGATGCCGGGTCGGTGGAGGCTTCCTTGATTTTGGCCATATCGGGGTGGACGTGAGACAGATGCGGCCTTTGGGCGTATGCCCCGAGACCGGCAATCAGCGTTGTCGCGAATATTGTGAATAGTGTCAGTATTCGATTCATATCAGAGAGGTCGTAGAGTGGTGAGTGTCAGCAGACGCGCAAGTGCCATGCCGACAATAGTCATGGTGACGACGGCTGCGATGCCGCTGCGCAATAGCGTAGTCCAAAACGGACGTGTCGGGAACGGGCAGTGCTGTCGTGCCCGCGTATTGATGCGCGAGTAGGCCAGCATCCCGAATACCGCACCGACGGCGGCGCCTAAAATCAGCCCGGCCATGGTGTTGACTATCAGCCCGACGATGGCGCCGGTAAGCGTCCCGGTGACCACGAAGGGACGTGCGCTGTCGCAGTCCTCGCTGTCGCGGCGGTCCGAGTAGGCAAGTATGGTGGCTATCAGAGCTACAAAGCCCCATAGCACCATGTCGCTGATGTCCCATACGGCAGACAGCCCGATGCGGCAGGTCCACATGCCGACGTATGCGCATAGCGCCGCGGGCTTGCGGCGGAAGTACGACAAGATTACGGCGGCGCTGAGCAGCAGTCCTGTCAGCACTACCATTATCGGGTCCATTGTCAATTGGGCGTTGTCCATTGCACGTGGCGACGCCGCTGTCTGTGGTGTCGCTATTGGCAAAGGTAGCAAAAATTCGGCGCAATGCCGCCGTGTGCGCTGCGCGCGTGCGTACTTTTATGAAAGTTTTGCACAACTGTTATCATATCTGAACGGTTGTGCGCGCCGCGCTACGGGAGTCTTCGCCGCTGTCTGCGGACGATTATTTGTCTGCGTTTTCGCCGATTTTGGCGGCTTCGGCGTCCATATCGCGGCGCGATTTGGACTTGATTACGAGCCATACGCCGCCAAATATCAGCGCGACGGCTAAGGCCTGCTTCCACGTGAATATGCACATTCCGGCAGCGAGGCTGACGGCGACGGCCACAACGGGTTGCACGTAATTGTAAACGCTGACCACGGTCGGCCTCAATACTTTCTGTGCCGTCTGCATCAGCAGGTAGGCCAGATAGGTGGCGCATACTACGACAAAGGCGGCGCTGAGCCATGCCCCGGTGCTGACGGCGCCCCAATCGGTGGATTTGACATGCCCGAATAGGAACGGGGTGAGGAATAGCGTGGCCCAGGTGAACATCCATTTGCTGACCGTGATGGGTGAGTATCGCCGCAGGTAGTCGCGGTAGATGGCAAGGTAGAGCGCAAACGAGAATTGGGCGAGTATGCACAGCAGGTCGCCGCGAATGTCTCCGGCACGCGAGTCGTGAGCTGTGGCGGTGCCCAAAATCAGGATCAACGCTCCGGCGCACCCGATGCCGACGCCCACAGCCTTTTTGCCCGTAATGGGTTCCTTGAGGATGATGGCCGAGAGTATCATGGCAAATATGGGCAGCGAGGTGGTCACGATGCTGGCGTTGGAGGGCGAGGTTATGCCCAGGCCTATGGTGAAGCAGCACTGGTTGCCTATAAGGCCGAGTACTCCGGCGCCGCTGAAGGCCAAAATATCTTTCAACGGTACGTGTTCGCGCTTCATGAATAGGGAGGTAATCCAAAACAATATGGCGCCGCCGCCGGCACGAAATAGTACGAGGTCGATGCCGTCGAAACCGTTTTGCATAGCCGTTTTGCCTATAGGTGCCATCAGCCCCCAGATGATACATGCGGCGAGAATGCAAAGGTGCGCCGTGAGCGGTCGGTTGGTGTTCATAATGCGATTGCTTGATATGTAGATGAATGCATGGGACGTGTCAAAATAGCTGATTATTGAAAGGATGCAGCATATTACGTCCGCAGTGACTGCGAGAGCGCAATATAATGCACAGGGGATTATTATATTATCCTCGTGCTACGCGGGCGCAATGTATTGCGCCCCTATAAAGGCTCCCCGCTATGACACATCCTCGCGTAGAAATCGGCTGTTTTAGCACGCACAAAGGTACACTTTTATTTAGTTTTTCAGAGAACTATTATTGAGAACTATCGTTACTATGATAGGGCGCTGCGAGGTATTCGTCTTTTTTGGCACACCTTTTGCGAGATAATATTAAAAGCACTTGATGGTTATAAACAACAATTTGATGGATATGAACAACAATAGTTCTTATACGGCTGTAGATATCACGTTCCTGAAACCAATAATAGAACGTGACGATGGACAGAACATCAACTCGTGCGTGGCGACGCATTCAGAAAAAACGCGTGTGGCGTAATCGTTTACGCCTGATTCTTCGTGCATTCGATAGTGAGTATTTTGATCCCTCGACCGGGACGATTCGCAGAGCAAAGACTTGGAAAGAGCTTCGCAAGGTGAAGTGGTGTCAGGTGTATCGTACCACCGGCCAGCCTTGTAGCTGCGAAATGTGTACCGGCGAGCGATACAGTCGTATCGATTTCAAGAGAGACACCGAAAGAGTGATAAAAGAAGAGCTCGAAAAAGAATAATCAGTATAATCTGCGACCGATGTTTTGTCTGTTGACGGACATGGGTCGCAGATTGTATATTTCGATGTATGGGTCAAAACTGGCGCCGGAATCACATTAAAAGCATTGGTCTATATGTCCAAATACTAAAAATAAAGATCTTAGTGCGGTTGAAGATTTTGCGTATAGGCCGAAAGCCTTTAGTTGATCACTGAAACGGTTTATCTCAAATCCACTTGTCAAAACGTGGTGCGAACATATCAATGTCGCGCTGTGAAAGCCCTTGTTTACGGGCTTCATTGCGCCATGATTTCATTGCGTCCCTTACGTTATCGATAATCTCATGCGCTTTTTCGAAGGACAGCATATAATCTCCGGCTGATTCTAATAGAATGTCAATGTTCGATTTATTTGTGTCGCGATTAATCAGTAGGCTTTGGAAATCGGAGAGCGTTGGGTTGATGTCGTATGCCGGTGAAAGTTCCCAACCTTTGCGAGTCAAAAGAAAGCCATGATTGCGGAAGTGATCGTCCGAATTGCCGACAATGATGTAGAATGCCACCCGACGATATAATTCTTCAAGATTTCGTTCAACATTGCTGCCGTGTCGGATAATGAAATCAGCAATGTCTGTATAGCCATAGCCTGTGGATTCATTGTCACCATCGGTCAGTCCAAGGAGAGTCAACGCGGATGCGAAATGTCTTCGCTTGCCATCGGTCGTCCTATCAAATCGTTTTGAAAGGAGAATGTGATACTCATCACCGTCAATAGTGCGTGTTTCCGCAACATTCAATCCGGCTTTCCGCCCCATGGCGTGGCAGAAATGTTCCCATTGAGCCACATCGTAATCGTCTTTTCGAGAAGGAAATTTAGCGACAGTCAGACTTCCATCCTCATCAATGATAGACGCTTTGGGTCGGGCCCCTCCAAGAGATGTGCCCGGATGCAGTAACTGTGCCAGCCACTTTTTTGAGGGCAACAGGTGCTTCCCCTCGCTGGCTTCGATCTCATGCGCAGCGTGCATCAGTTCTCTGACATTTGCCAATGGCGGGACGCGAAGGCTTGCCTCGCAGTTGATGAATTTGCCTGCGAGAGTATCGGCAAATCGAAAACCACCCATACGCGAAATATCATCGATGCCCATAAGGTAGTCGAAAGAGGTAAGGCGCTGTGCGGCTCTTTTTTCATCGGCGGCGGCAATCTGTTCGCGTCTATTCAGTAATGTGCGCCCCCAGCGGTCGGGCAGAGCGTCAGAAAAGCATGCGAATATGCCTCGCTCGGGGCGTGTGTATTGGATTCCCGTATAATTTTGTAAGTCATCACTGAGAAATATGTCTCCATACTCTGCAAGCCATTCCTTGTCAAAGGAAAAGCTGTACGTTTCGTTACCGCGCACCGAATCGTAGGATAATTCACCAATCAATCGAGGCTTATCAAGCCAATCAAAGTCGGCATATACAAATAGTTTCTGCATATCTTATTTTTTTTTCGAGGCGCGGGTGCGATGTTTGAGTCTTAGATCCTGTAGGTTGTGTCCGAGTACGTCTTCTTTTGCAATTAAAATTAGATCATCATCAAGCTGAAGAGCGTAAAGGACACGGGCATATATGCCGATTGAAACAGTCGGCGCGCCTTTCTCTATGCGATTTACTGTCAGCGGTGAACACGTGGCGCGTTCTGCAACCTGAGCAATCGAGAGGTTGCGTCGCAACCGGGCGAGCTTTATCTGCTCACCCATAATAGCCATCTTCTGCTCCAGTTTTCGGGGTAGCACGGTCCCCATTGTATTCTTTGCCATACTCAATATATCTTTTGATGCTGTAAAGTTAATAAAAATATCTATTATATGATATATTGAGCAGTTGAATATAGATATAATCGCCGGCGTATAAGGCAAACTGCGAGGTAATTGCGGCGTAGAGTGGTTAGAGGCTCATGCCGGTTATTTGGGTCGGCGCGACGGATTGTCAATGTGCGTCCAGCCAGTTGTCGGCGATGCCGGTGGAGACGTCCAGCGGCACGGGTGACTGTGGCCACGCCTGCGACATCTTCTCGGAGACCAGGGTGCGCAGAGCGTCTTCCTCGCCGGGTACGACGTTGAATACCAATTCGTCATGCACTTGCAAGATCATAGTCGAGCGCATTCCGCGAGCTTTCATTTCGCGATGTATAGCCACCATAGCAATCTTGATGATGTCGGCGGCCGACCCTTGAAGCGGCGCATTGACTGCGTTTCGTTCGGCGAAATTGCGCACGGTGGCGTTTCGCGAATTTATATCCGGGAGGTAGCGTCTGCGGCCGAAAATGGTCTCAACATATCCGCGTTCGCGTGCTTGCTCGACGGAGCGCTTGATAAAGGCGTCTACGCCCGGATAGGTGCGCAAGTATCCATCTATGAGGTCCTTGGCTTCGCCGCGTGGTATGCCCAGACGTTCGCTCAGCCCGAAGGCGCTGATGCCGTAGATTATGCCGAAATTGGCGGTCTTGGCTTTGCGTCGCTGGTCATCGGTGACGGCGTCTTCGCTTTCGTGAAATACTTTGGCGGCAGTGGCGCGGTGGATGTCTTTGCCTTCGCGGAAGGCTTCGAGCATTACGCTGTCGCCGCTGAGCGCTGCCATAAGCCGCAGCTCGATTTGCGAGTAGTCGCAGGACATAATTTTGTCGCCCTCGGAAGAGCCTATGAAAGCAGCGCGTATACGGCGTCCCTCGGCGGTGCGTATGGGGATGTTTTGCAGGTTGGGGTTGTTGGACGAAAGGCGTCCCGTGGCCGTGGCGGTCTGGTTGAAGGTGGTATGTACCATTCCATCCGCAGGTGATACCATCTTGGGCAGCGCTTCGATGTATGTCGACTGCAATTTTTTGAGCGCACGTATGCGCAGTATTGCGTCCACTATCGGCCATTGTGCGCGGTATTTTTCCAGAATTTCTTCGGTGGTGGAAAAAGCTCCGGTCTTGGTGCGCTTGGCTTTGGGGTCGATTTGCATTTTGCCGAAGAGCATTTCGCCCACTTGTGCTGGCGAAGCGGTGTTGAAGCGCGTGCCGGCCATTTGCCAGACTTCTTCTTCGAGGGTGGATATGCGCGATGTCATCTCAACGGCTATGCCTTGCAGCAATGTGGTGTCTATGCGCACGCCTGCGTATTCCATGTCTGCGAGGACGCGTACCATCGGCAGCTCGATATCGTAGAGTAGATGTTGATGGCCGTTGGTGGCAATGGCTTGTTGTAGAGGGCTGTACAGTCGCAGTATGGCATCGGTCCTTGAAGCCATGCGCGCTGCTGTCTGTGCATCATCGCCCTTGATGCCGCGGCGTAATGTCTGCACCGGCACGCCCCAGTCGGGTATGTGCACTTGAAGCATTTCGGCTGCGATGTCGGCCAGCATCTGCGAACCCTCGGGGCGTAGCAGGTAGTGCGCTATTGCAATGTCGTAGTAATTGTCCTGCATATCTATGCCGTGGCGGCGCAGTATTGTGATGTCGCGCTTAATCATGGCTCCGAGCACGACACGTCCGTCTTGTGCTATGATGTGCGACACTGCTGCGGCCACTGACCGGTTGATGGTGTCGCGGACAGGGATGTACAATGTCGATTCGGCAAATTCGTTGCCGACCGAAAGAGTTATGCCCAGCAGTTGTGCCGACATTGCGCTCTCGCCTTCGACGTTGAGCGCCAGCGCAATGAGCGGGTAATTTGCGGCGCCGTGTTCGGCGTTCCACGCCTCGATGACCATGGTGTCATCGGAGATGGATATGCCGGCAGCGTCTATGGCCGGAGTATCTAAGACGGCGTCCGATGGAGCGTTGTCTGCAAAATCGAAGAGCGAGCCCATGCCGTCATCTTGCCGTGCCGGGGCGGTTGCCGGGGCTGCTTTTTCGGGCGTTCTGTCGTCTTTGAGGCGCGTAAGGAATGTTTTGAATTCAAGGTCCGAATAAAGGCGACGTAGCTCGGCATAATCCGGATTGGTGCGGCGTAAGCCCTCGGGGGTAACGTCCATGGGAACATCGGTCTTGATGGTCACCAGATAGCGGCTAAAGCGTATCTGTTCGGCGTTGTCTGCAATTTTGCGGCCTAAGGCACCCTTGATTTCAGCGGCGTGTTCCAGCATGTTGTCTATATTGCCCCATTGGGCGATAAGCTTGACTGCGGTTTTCTCGCCCACGCCCGGGCATCCGGGTACATTGTCCGAGGCATCGCCCTCCAAAGCCAGCAGGTCTATGACCTGACTTGGCGAGGACAGTCCGTAGCGTGCGCATATCTCCTTGGGTCCGCGAATTTCGAGGTCTTGCCCGCGTGTGGCCGGCCGCAACATCAGGGTGTTGTCGTTTACCAACTGCCCGTAATCCTTGTCCAAAGTCATCATGTATGTCGTAAAACCCTGCTTGGAGGCTGCAGTGGCCAATGTCCCGATGACGTCATCGGCCTCGTAGCGCTCCACTTCGACGACTTTGATGCCCCACGCGCGAATAATCTCTTTGATTACGGGGATGCTCAGCGTGATGTCTTCGGGCTGTTTGTCACGTCCGGCCTTGTATTCCGGATATTCCTCGTGGCGGAATGTCTTACCGCCCGGAGGGTCGAAGCACACGGCCATGTACGGCGGATTGTGCTTGGTGAGTATTTCGCTCAGAGTGTTGCAGAAGCCGTATATTGCCGAGGTGTTGCGCCCGTCCGAAGTCGTGCGAGGACTGTTGATGAGGGCGTAATATGCGCGGTATATCAGCGCGTAAGCGTCTAACAGAAAGAGTTTTTTGTCGTCCATAGTCGTGGTGTATCGAAGTGTAGGCGCATGCCTTTGCGTGCGCTCGTGTGCCTTCCGTCATAATCGACACCGGACGCCCGTCCCTACAAAGGTAGCTTTTTGCCGCGAGAATGGCAACAATTTAATAAGGATTTCTAAGTCGTGTAGAGTCAAGCGGTAAGCTTGATCCGATTTGATTTATTAATTTTGAAGAAATGTTGGCCAAAAATTTGCATATCGGAAAATCGTTGTGTAAATTTGCCGTGAATAAATCCTCTCTCCCGCCAATGCCCCTTAGAAATCACTTGGACATCCGGGGACAGAGAGAGAAAGAATACCAACCTTAAAAAACACCTGAGTATGAACAGAACCGCCAGAAGAGTGAAAGCGCTGCTGACAGCAGTGGCTTTGGGCGTGTGCTGTGCGTATGCACAGACCGCCACACCGGGGAGTTTTGTCCTGCCGGATGCGGCAGAGCAATCGACTAATACCGGACAAGAATATTACCACCTGCCGGTATACACAATAGACGGCATTTCTTATGCCTTATATACCGATGAAAGCCAACGGCCCCTTTTGTCATTTGACGGCAATTTTGGGGCCACGGTCGTCCCCAACACGGATAAGAACAAGAAGTACTCCGGGAAGATTGTCATTCCCGAAAAAGTGGTGATTGAAGGCCACGAGTATCCCGTTGTCGGTTTTGTCAACCTGTCAGAAACGCACGAAAATGAAAGCGAAGATCTTGAGATCACACTCCCTAACACAATTCGGGTGATTGGCATCACTATGGGATTAGGAGGCATAAAGATTAAGTCTCTCAATATCCCCGAGTCCGTGCGCTTCATCGCCAGTATGGGATACACTTTACCGGAATTGACAATTCCGGGGAGCGTAAAGCAAATCGGCTACCAGGCTTTTGTATGGGCAGACAATTTGAGTATTGAGGATGGCGTGGAGCATTGTTCCGGCTATTCGCTTGGATGTAACAATGCAGTCTTGATTGTACCCGGCACGATAAAGCTCGGGTATTCGTCCTTGTATGCCGACAACTTGAAGCACCTAATCATCAAGAAGTCCGCCAATAAAGATGCGTCACCCGAATTTAGCGACGGTTTCTGTGACAGTTCGTATGACATTATGGCCATTACTTGCGAATACGAAAATCCTCCCAAAGCGCATAAGGACGCCTTCCGC
>OLGM01000216.1_pt1 | contig 42105 bp, 39 predicted proteins | sample 1606001 | NCBI WGS metagenome assembly OLGM01 (sample SAMN03283294) | human gut metagenome | biome: human-associated habitat; material: feces | host: Homo sapiens | place: Peru | collected 2012
AATGAACTTGTTAATAAATATTCTTTGGAAAGTAATAAAAAAATGTTAGAAAAAGTTGTTGATGTTTTAATAATTGGAAAAAGTGAAAAAGATGATTCTAAAGTTTATGGATACACTGAAACAATGAAATTAGTAAATGTAATAGGTGATGACAGTTTAATTGGTAAAATTATTCCTGTTAAGATAACTGATGCTAAAAGTTTTAGTTTAGATGGTATATATAGTCAAGATTAAGTCTTGGCTATTTTTGTTAATTGATTTAAAAAATAACTTTTTTTCTATAAATAGGTTGACATTTGCTAGTTTATTGTAATATAATGTTAGTGCACTTGGGAAAATACGCGCCCATAGCTCAACTGGATAGAGCGTTAGACTACGGATCTAAAGGTTGGGGGTTCGAATCCCTTTGGGCGTACCATTTAAAAATTTTGGTTGAATCGAGAAGTAGCACAATTTGGTAGTGCACTAGGTTTGGGACCTAGGGGTTGCAGGTTCAAATCCTGTCTTCTCGACCAGTTTGAATTTAGAAACTAGACTTTGTTCTAGTTTTTTTCTTGTTGCAACCCCTAGTCCTAAACTTATATTGATGTAATTAAATTTGTTTTTGAAAATATATAAAGAAATATTTTATTATTTATTCCAATTTCCATTTGACAATATGAACCCAGTAATTATTCTTTGTTTAATTAGTAATATTCTAAATAAGAATATTACCTATATAAGTATGGCGAATCATTACTACCTATTGTCAAATGTTTTCTCGGCATAAACCATTCAAATATTTCCGTTATTTATTAAATAGATGTTGTTTTTTTGAAGAAGAAAATAAAAAAAACAAAAAAAATTAACAAATTTGTAAAAAAAACTTGCATTTGCGTCTGCCATTTGGTATAATCTTAATTGTCATCGAGAGAAATATTGGTGGCGCATTACGAGATGTAATAAGGGCGCTTAGCTCAGTTGGTTAGAGTACTTGCCTTACAAGCAAGGTGTCATAGGTTCGAGTCCTATAGCGCCCACCATTTTATTTTAGTTTATTATGTATTGCCGACATAGCGTAACTGGCAGCGCAACTGACTTGTAATCAGTAGGTTGGGGGTTCGACTCCCTCTGTCGGCACCACTTATGGAAGGTTAGCGAAGTGGTCAAACGCGGCAGACTGTAAATCTGTTCTCTAGGGTTCCATGGTTCGAATCCATGACCTTCCACCACTTTAATTGCCTCGTAGCCAAGTGGTAAGGCATCAGACTTTGACTCTGACATTCCGAAGGTTCGAACCCTTCCGAGGCAACCATATACGTTCCGTTAGCTCAGCTGGTAGAGCATCTGACTTTTAATCAGAGGGTCTGGGATTCGAATTCCCAACGGGACACCATCTTAGTATTAAAAAAACACGAAATATCGTGTTTTTTTTATGATTATTTTTTAAATTACTATCAGAATTATGTTGAAATTATTTTTATATATTATTTACTCATTTAACTTTCATGCTTCAATATACTTTAGTTATACAAAAAAACTTTTAATATATTTCATTTTATATTTTGAAATTAAAATGCATATACAATTTTTATAAACAAAAATTTCTTTATTAATATTTCTCTTTTTTCCTTTTTCGATTACTTTTTTTTCGTGAAAGAAAATAGTTTTTTGACTACTATTAAACAGATTGATTTCTATTTTTTCTATATAGTGATTTGATATAGAATCTACAAATTCTTCAGTGCTATTAAAAAGATTATGAACTTTTAAAGTAAGAAAATTTCCAACTAGATTACCGTTTTTATCTTTATCATATGCAATTTCATTTCCATTTGCATCAATATTAGAAATGAAAAAATTATCAAGATATTTTTTTTCTAACATAATTTGCTTATTATTATTTAAATATAATGTTATATTATTTATATTTTTATTATTCATATCATCACCATATAATAAAAATATATCACAAAAAGAATATTTAATAAAGCATTACCATATAATATACTGTAGTGTTCTAATAATGTTTGATTTGCTTGTTTTTTTATAAATTTCAAAAAAAACTTGAATTATAATAAAAATATGTTATAATGATTAAGTAATTGATTTGTGAGTATGCGCTCATAGCTCAATTGGATAGAGCGTTAGACTACGGATCTAAAGGTTAGGGGTTCGACTCCCTTTGGGCGCACCATCTAATCGAGAAGTAGCACAGCTTGGTAGTGCACTAGTTTTGGGAACTAGGGGTCGCAGGTTCGAATCCTGTCTTCTCGACCATTTGAAATTTTATTCGAACTTTTCGAATTTTAATAAAAAGAAGAATTGACTAAGCCAAGGTCAATTCTTTTTTATGATACTTCTAATACTTTCTTATAAAGTAATTCTATATTACTTTCATCTATACAAAAGTTGATTCCATGATAATGAGGGTTACCAACATTTTTCCCTGATTTATAAACACCAACATTAATAACTATATAAATTATGCCTTTATTTAATAGATCAAAAAAGACTTCCTTAGATTTTAATTTATAAAAGCGTAGCCTTATGTATTTGAAATATTGAACACCATTTTTAGTTTTTTGTATTGCATCCAAAAATGCTATATTTGAAATTTTACCTGAAAGTCTTCTTTTTATTTTATCAAATGTCCAGTACAATTCACTTAGTTTATTTCCACTTTTATCAAGTACTTTAATTTTTATTTGATCAGTAGAATTATCTATGTGAACTTTTATATAATATTTGTTTTTTAGACATGAAATGGTATTTGCATATAAAGTTAAATATAATACTTTAGAACTTTCAATTGTTTTATCAGGTCTGCCAAGAATATTTACAAAATTATCCATAGCATCCCAATTGCATGGAAAACAGCAGAACATAGTTATATTAGAAAATTGTTTGCTATACTTTGTTTTTATCTCAATTCCATTAAAATCAGCTAATGGACTACTATTTTCTTTTAAACCAATCATTTTTTCAAATGTTACACCAACAGCATTATTTCCTTTTCTAGTTCCTTTAATCCATCCTTTTTTCTTGCATGTATTGAAAGTATCAAGTATATCATCCATTTTATCACCTCTCTACTAATATCTTTACCGATAAATTCAAGAATTACTTTTAAAAAATAAAAAGTTTCATAGCAAACGTGTTATAATAATAATTAGTCTGGATGTGAAACAATGATACTTATAATTGCCGAAAAGCCTGTAGTATGTAGAGCAATCGTTTCTACCATTGGAAATATGAAGTTTATAAATGGAGCTTATCAAAACGATAAATATATCGTTGTTAATGCTTTAGGACATTTATTTACGTTAGCAGATATTGAAGATTATTTAGAAAATCCATCAGGAAAATGGGAAATGTCTTGTTTGCCGTGCTTTCCAAAAAAATTTAAATACAAGCTAATATCAAACTCTGAAAGATACAAGAATGACAGCATTGATAAAACTTTTAATTTAATTAAAAATCTTTGTAATCGTGAAGATGTAGATACAATAGTTAATGCGGGAGATGCAGATCGAGAAGGAGAAATAATTGTTAGATTAATTGTTTCGCATGCTTTGAAAACAAAGAAAAGATTAAAGAGAATGTGGCTGCCTGATCAAACTGACATTACTATACGCCAAGAGTTAGAAAATCTTCGAGATGAAGAAGAGTATGATAACTTGGCAAACGAAGGATATGCGAGAACTTATATTGACTGGTTATATGGAGTAAATTTAACTAGATATGCAACTTTAAAATCAGGAGTTCTTTTAAGAGTTGGAAGAGTAATTGTTCCAATTGTTAAAGCAATCTACGATAGAGATTTACAAATTAGAAATTTTACTCCTGAGATATACTATGGTTTAACTAGCAAAGAAAAAACTAATGGTGAGGAAATTGAACTAAATAGTAAAGAGAAATTTTCAAAAGATGAAAAAGAAAAATGCCTAACTTGTTGTCAAAAATATAATTCTTCCGAAGCAATAGTTATAAAGAAAGATACTAAAAACGCGGAGTTAAATCCTGGAAAATTATATTCTTTAAGTAAACTTCAAAGTCAGTTAGGAAAAAGATACAAAATGTCTATGAATAAATCATTATCAATAGTTCAAAAACTTTATGAATCAGGATACCTAACATATCCCCGTACAAATTCAGAATATCTTGCAACAAACGAAAAAGATAAAATAAAAACAATAATTGCCAACATATCCAAGATGGGATATCCAGTTGAATTCAAAGATAAAAAAACGATATTCGATGACACAAAAATCGAATCTCACTCTGCTTTAACTCCGACATATAAAATACCTAAGAAGGAAAACTTAACAGAAGAAGAATATCAAGTTTATCAAGTGGTTTTCCAAAGGTTTGTTGCGGTATTCTGCAGTAAAAAATGTAAGGTAGAAAAAACTGAAATAACAATAAAAGTTGGAGATTATGAAACATTTACGTTAAAAGGAAACATAGTTTTAGAACCTGGTTGGACAAAGTTTGATCGCTATACATCGAAAGACAAAATATTACCCAATTTATCTAAAGGTGATAAAGTAAATATTAACTTTGTTCCAAAAGAAAAGGAAACTACACCACCAAAGCATTATACAACAGAAACGTTAAATAACTATTTAATGAATCCTTTTAGAAAAGAAAAACAAGAAATGGAAGAACTTGCTGAAGGAGAAACATTTACATTAAATGGCGAAGAAATAGATGATACAGAAGACTATAAAGCAATGTTTACTGGTTTAGAATTAGGAACCGACGCTACAAGAACTCCAATTATTACGAATGCTATTAACAGTCAATACATAAGTTTAAAAAATGATATTTATAATATCCTTCCAACAGGAGAATATTTGATAAATACCTTAATGCAGTTAGGCATTCAAATGGATAAATATAAAACATGCGATTTAGGAATTGCTTTAAAGCAAGTTTTCCATAATGAAATATCAATAAATGATTCAATTCAAATAGCAGAAAACGAAATAATGAAAGTTTTTGATAAAAATAAAGAAGATGAAAAAGAAAATAAAGATACTGGTTTTTTTGGTGATACCATTGGAACATGTCCTAAATGTGGGAAAAATGTTTTAAAGGGTAGATATAGCTATAATTGTGAAGACTATAAAAATTGCAATTTTAAAATTAATTTTAGCATTTGTGGAAGAGTGATATCCAAAAGTGAAGCAAATAAATTGATGACAAATAAAAAAACTGATAAACTTTCAGGATTTATATCTAAAGCAGGTAAAAAATTTGATGCCTCTTTAACACTTGATCCAGAATTTAAAACAATTTTTCTATTTGATGGAAAAAACAATTGACAAAAACTATAATAATGGTATAATAAAATTACTTAGTATAGAGTAGTGTAGTTAGTATATTTGACGTGTACTTTCAAATTGGTGAAACTATACGTGGTGTGTCAATGTTTGATATACCCTTGTTTATTAATTACATATTTTGATTATTAGGGTTTATGATCTTGATAATCAAAATGATGAAAAAAGCGAATGTCAATTTTTGATTATAACCGCGACTAAGTATATACGTATATTGAGAAAGAAAACTCATTAAGGTTATGAAATAGTTTTGATTACTGATAATTTTTGAAACTATTTATTCAGAAACTCGAGAAAATTCTAGTTTATCAGGCTAGGATTTTTTTGTGTTTACTTATTTAAAAATATAAAATAAATGATATAATTATATTATGATAGGATGATGTAAATGGATGGTTGGAGAAGTTTTACCAATTCTCTTTGGAACAAAGATGTAAATGTCGCAAATTTTGTTGAAAAAAATTATAAAGAATATACAGGAGATTCTTCATTTTTAAGAAGTAGCACAGAAAAAACAAAAAAAATTTGGGATATTTGTTTAAAAAAATTGGAAGAGGAACAAAAGAAACATGTTTTAAACATAGATTGTACTGAATTTTCTGGAATTAATTCTTTTAATCCTGGTTATATTGATAAGGAAAATGAAATTATTGTTGGCTTACAAACAGATTCAGTACTAAAAAGAATTGTTAATCCATATGGAGGAATAAAACTTGTTGAAAAAGAGTTAAAGACTTATGGCTATGAAATGGATGATAAAATTCATGAATTTAAAAAATATCGTAAAACCCATAATGATGGTGTTTTTGATGTTTATGATGATTCTATTAAAAAAGCAAGACATAATGGTTTATTAACAGGGTTGCCTGATGCCTATGGAAGAGGAAGAATAATTGGTGACTATCGTAGAATAGCTTTGTACGGAATCGATTTTCTAATAAAAGATAAAGAAAATGACATGGAAAATGTTTTAGTTGGCCCAATGTCTGAAAATCTAATAAGATTAAGAGAAGAAGTTCAAGAGCAAATAAGAGCTTTAAAAGAAATAAAAGAATTAGCTTCATCATACGGATATAATATTTCTAAGCCAGCAAACGATTCTAAAGAAGCAGTTCAATGGCTATACTTTGGATATCTAGCTGCCGTTAAAGAAAATAATGGAGCAGCAATGAGTATGGGAAGAATAGATGCTTTCTTAGACATTTATTTTGAAAGAGATTTAAATGAACAAAAAATTACTGAAGAAGAAATACAAGAACTTATAGATCAATTAATAATAAAATTGAGATTAGTAAGACACCTTAGAACTCCCGAATATGATGAATTGTTCTCTGGAGACCCTACTTGGGTAACCTGTGCAATAGGAGGAATCTTAAATGAAAAAAGATCTCTTGTAACAAAAACTTCTTATAGAATTTTACATACTTTAGAAAATTTAGGAACAGCTCCAGAACCTAATTTAACTATTTTATGGTCCGAGTATCTACCAAATGACTTTAAAGAATATTGTGCAAAAATAAGTGTTGAAACAAGTTCTATACAATATGAAAATGATGATCTTATGAGACCAATTTACGGTTCAGATTATGGAATAGCTTGTTGTGTTTCTGCAATGAAATTAGGAAAAGATATGCAATTTTTTGGAGCAAGATGCAATTTAGCGAAAGCGTTATTATATGCAATAAATGGCGGATATGATGAGATGACTAATGATTTAGTTTTGGATGGCTTGGAGCCTATAACTTCCGATTATTTAAACTATGATGAAGTTGTTGAAAAATATAAAATAGTATTAAATCGAGTAGCATTCATATATTCAAATGCTATGAATATCATTCATTATATGCATGATAAGTATGCTTATGAAAAAAGCCAAATGGCATTACATGATACATTTGTACACAGATATATGGCTTATGGAGTAGCTGGTCTTTCAGTTGCAGTTGATTCTCTTTCAGCCATAAAAAATGCTAAAGTAAAAGCAATAAGAAATAGTTTGGGTATAACAACTGATTTTGAAATAGATGGAACTTACCCAACTTATGGAAATGATATAGATGAAGTGGATAACATAGCTATTTCTTTAACTAATTATTTTCATGAATGCTTAAAAAAATATAAAACTTATCGTGATTCCGAAGTAACAATGTCAGTTTTAACGATAACTTCAAATGTTGTATACGGTGAAAAAACAGGTGCAACACCAGATGGAAGAAAAGCACATGTACCATTTGCACCAGGAGCGAATCCAATGCATAATCGAGACATAAATGGAGCTATTTCTTCATTAAACAGTGTTGCAAAAATAAATTATGAAAGAGATTGTAAGGATGGAATTTCAAATACATTCTCAATAGTTCCTTCATCATTAGGAAAAAATATAGAAAGTCAAACAACAAACTTAGTTACTTTGCTTGATGGATATTTTAAAAACAAAGGTCATCATTTAAATGTTAATGTTTTAAATCGTGAAATGTTAGTAGATGCTATGAATAATCCAGAAAAGTATCCATTATTAACCATTAGAGTTAGTGGCTATGCCGTTAGATTTAATAAATTAACAAGGAAACAACAAGAAGAAGTTATATCAAGAACTTTCCATGAGAGGTTTTAATGAATTTAAGTGTTAACTCTATAGAATCTTTTAGCACAGTAGATGGACCAGGTATCAGAACTGTTGTTTTTCTAAATTCATGTAATCTGAGATGCAAATATTGCCATAACCCAGAAATGCAAAAAATGCAACCATTAAATATTTCTATAAAGGAATTATCAGAAAAAATATTACGAAATAAAAATTATTTTGGTTCCACCGGTGGAGTAACTTTTTCTGGAGGAGAACCATTAATACAATCAGATGCCCTATTAGAATTATGCAAAATACTAAAAAAGGAAAATATAAATATAGCTTTAGATACAGCTGGATATACAAAAAACATTAATGAAGAATTTCTCGATTATATAGATTTAATAATCCTTGATATTAAGCATGTCACTGATGATGGCTTTAAATTCATAACAGGTGGAAACAAAGAAATATCAGAACATTTTATGAAAATATTAAAAGAAAAAAACAAAAAGATAATAATAAGACAGGTAATAATTCCAGAAATTACAGCAACTAAACAGTATGTAGATGAACTAAAAAAATATATTGATAAAATGTTTATCAAAGAAAATATAATTGAAATTGAATTCTTACCTTATCATTATCTTGGAAAAGAAAAATATGAAAAACTTGGTATTCCTTACGAATTAGATGTCAAAGAAATGGATCCAACTGAATGTCAAAATTTATATAAATATTTTTTAACTTTATAAAGTTTACTTTTAATTCTTGATAATGTATACTTTAATTAAACTAGGAGGCTTTTTATGAAAAAAAAGAAAATAAATCCAACAACTATTATTTCAGTTTTTATAATATTTGCTATTATAATGTCTCTTGTATCATTATATCTTTTGTCAATAACTTCAACCGATAGCAACTATTTTGGTAACTATAATAAATTAATACAAAATGAGCTAGAAGAGCAGCTTAATTATCAACTTAAAACTGATAATATGATAGAGGAAAAATTAAATTATTCATACTCGTTAGAAAAGCCATGTATTTTAATAAATCCATATAAAATAAGTCCATTATCTGCATTAATTATATTTGATACGGAAGAGGATACTGAAGTCCAAATATTTATAAATGATATGTATATAAGCACAGTTAAAAGTTCAAAAAAGCATATTATTCCAATTTATGGTCTTTATGCAAATGCTAATAATTATATCAGATTAAAAACTAAGACTAATGAAAAAACTATTAATATAAAAACTAATTCTTACGATAATAGTATAGATTCAAGCAACCTTAATTCTATCAATGAAAATGAAAGGCTTTTTATATTTTCTAATTCGAACAATAAAGAAAATACAATAAGAGCCTTTGATAAAGATTCCAACCTTATGTTTTATTTAAAATTTGGTTATATCTCAGGAATTAAATATGATGATAACCATTTCAATATAGCCTATAATGCTAAAAAAGAATTAAGACCAATTAATCTTGAAATTGATTATTTAGGGAGAATATTCTCAATATCAACAGATATAAGTGATATGAATAATAATTTTAGTAAAGCAATTAAATACAATGATTTTATAGATAACTACAATTTTCCGCAAATAGTTGACAATGAAGGTTATAGCGGTGTTGAAAGATTAAAGACTTCTGAAATACAAAATAAAATAGTTAATGCTAAAATGTATGATGGAAGTTATGATATTTCTCAAAACGGTGACTATCTAACATTTAACTTTGATAAAAATATAGATAGTATTTTATTGATAAAGAAAGATTCATATTATACCTATGAATATAATATAGCTGATAAAGATTATATCAAAATAGATATGAATACTGATGCATCTATATATGTAAAAATAGAAGATGATTATTATTCCTTGATAACAACAATTAAAAATTAGCCACATTAAGTGACTTTTTTTTTAATATTATGCTTTTTGTGATAAAATATAAATTATTGAAGGGATTGATACCATGAGTTTAGTTAGTGAAACAGAAGGCTATTTAACTAATGTTATAAAATCATTGGGTTATGAGATAGATGAAGTAAAACTAGAAAAATCAAAAATGAAAGAATATGGTCAATATCAAATTAATGTTGCTATGCCACTTGCAAAACAAAAAAGTAAATCACCAAGAGAAGTTGCTGAAGAAATAACTTCTGCACTTGATGGTCGTTTTACTAATGTAAATATACAAGGACCAGGTTTTATAAACTTAAGTTTCAGTGATGAAAAACTAGTTGAATATTCAAATAAATGTTTAGATAATTTCGAAGAATATATTGATAAAAACCAAAATAGAAGAAAAATTATATTAGATTATGGTGGAGCAAATGTTGCTAAAACTTTACATGTTGGTCATTTAAGATGTAATATTGGTGAAGCTATGAGAAGACTTCTTAATTTATTTGGTGACGAAACAATAAGCGATGTTCACTGGGGAGACTGGGGAACACCTTTAGGATTAGTAATTAAACAAATTGAAGAAGAGCAACCAAATTTAGTATATTTTAACAAGGATTATGAAGGAAAATATCCAAGTAATTCACCAGTTACTAATGAAGATTTAGGAAGAATTTATCCATTTGCATCTTCAAGAAAAAAAGAAGATGAAGCATTTGCTATAGAAGCAAAAAAAATGACTGAAAGACTTCAAAAAAGAGAAAAAGGAATTTATGATTTATGGAAACAAATTGTTAAAGTTTCAGAAGAAGATTGTAAAAAAGTTTATGATTACTTAAATTGTCATTTTGATTTACTTTATGGAGAAAGTGATGCGGATCTTTATGTTCCAGATGTTTTAGAGTTTTTTAAAAGTAAAAATGTTTTAGAAAAATCAGATGGTGCATTAATTATGAATGTTAAAACTGAAAATGATAATAAAGAAATTCCACCTTTAATGTTAGTTAAATCAGATGGTGCAATTTTATATGATACAACAGAACTTGCAACAATTTTACAGAGAGTAAAAGACTATGACCCAGATGAGATATGGTACTTTACTGATGAAAGACAAAGTCTACATTTTGAGCAAACTTTTAGAGGGGCTTATAAATCAGGATTAGTTAAAGATACATGTTCATTAAAATTCTTCGGCTTTGGAACTATAAATGGACCAGATGGCAAACCATTTAAAACTCGTGAAGGTGGAGTAATGACTTTAAAAGGTTTAATAAAATTAGTTTATGATAATATTGAACCAAAAATAAAAGAAACAATTACTGGTGAAGAAAGAAAAGAAGTAGCAGATAAATTAACTGTTGCAACGCTTAAATATTCAGATTTATTACCTTACAGAAAAACAGATTATATTTTTGATGTTGAAAAGTTTACTTCATTTGAAGGAAAAACAGGAATATATGCTGTGTACACAACTACTAGACTAAAATCTCTTTTATCAAAAGTAAGTACAGAATCAGTTAAAATTAATGAAATTCCAAATGATGATGTAAAAGAAATATTAGTAAAATTAACAGAATTATCTAAAATATTAACATCAGCATATAAAGATGTTTCATTAAATTATATATGTGAATTTATTTATGATTTATCTAGTTTATATAATAAATTTTATGCGAATAATAATATTGTCAATTGTGAGAATGAAGATGATAAAAATACATTCATTGCTATATCAAAATTAACATATAATGTATTATCAAAATTACTAAATGTGTTAGGAATTGAAACAGTTGAAAGAATGTAGATATGGTCTTGCTCTTGAAGGTGGAGGAGCAAGAGGAACCTATCAAATTGGCGCATACAAAGCATTAGTTGAAAATGGTTTCAAATTTGATGCTATAGTTGGTACATCAATTGGAGCAATAAATGCTGCAATCATTTGTCAAGGCGGAATAGACTTATTAGAAGAATTATGGAATAAAATAGATTCAACTATTTTTGATATAGATACAACTACTTGTGATGAAATATTAAATAGAAACAAAATGGCCAAGTTTAAAACAATTGTTGAAATATTTAAAAACAAAGGAATCAGTTTTAATAATTTAAGAGAATTACTAAATGAATATATTGATGAAGAAAAAATTAGAAAAAGTGATGTAAAATTTGGATTAGTAATGACAAAATTAAAAGGTATGAAATCATGTGAAATAACAATTGATGATATAGAAGAAGGAAAACTAATTGATTATTTAATTGCATCTTCTTCATTACCATTTTTTAAAATTGAAAAAAATATAGACAATTCCATTTATTTAGATGGAGCATTTAAAAATGTATTACCATTAACTTTATTAGAACACATGGGCATAAATAATATTATAGGTGTACGTTTAAAAAAATTTGGAATAATCAAAAAGATAAAAAATAGAAATACCAAAGTAATTTTAATTGAGCCAAGTAAAACTACAGGGTCAACACTTTTTTTTAATCATAAAACTATAGAGGAAAATATAAAACTTGGATACCAAGATGCAAAAAAAGTTATTGATAATATTAAATAATAAATATATAATAATCTAGAAAGAAGGACGAAAACATGGGAAGAGCTTATGAAGTAAGAAAAGCAAGCATTCAAAAAACTGGAGCTGCAAAAGCAAAATTATATTCAACATTTGCAAAAGAAATTTATTTAGCAGCAAAAGGTAATCCAGAAGTAGATACAAATATAGTTTTAAAAAGAGTTGTAGAAAAGGCAAAAAGACAACAAGTTCCAAGTGATATAATTAATCGTGCAATTGATAAAGCAAAAGGTGCAAATGGAGATGATTACCAAGAATTATCTTATGAAGGATTCGGACCCGGTCAATCAACTTTAATTGTAAAATGTCTAACTGATAATGTTAATAGAACTGTATCTTTTGTTCGCGAAGCATTTAATAAATGTCATAAAAGTTTAGGAGTTACTAACTCAGTTTCCTATAATTATGATTATTTAGCAATAATTGGTTTTAAATCTGATAAAGAAGAAGAAATCATGATGAGCATTTTAGATGCGGGTATCGAAATAGTTGACTTGGAAAGCGAAAACGGAGAAATTATTATTACTGCTAAACCGAGTGATGCATCTAAAGTAAAAGATTTAATAGAAAAAATGATACCAAATGTAGAATACACAATAGATGAAATTGGATGGTATGCTAAAGAAAAATGCACACTTGAAGGTGAAGATTTAGAAGTATTTGAACGTTTACTTAATTTACTAGATGACATTGATGATGTTACAGAAGTATATCATAACGTTAATTTATAAAAGAATAAGTTCATTATTCTTTTTATTTTCACAAAAGTAAGATATTATAATGTTGGTAGGTGGTATAAATGCGCATTTTAATTGTTGATGATGAAGAATTAATTAGAAACTTAATCAAAGATTATTGTGTTCAAGAAGGTTATAATTGTGATTTAGCAGAGTCAGGAGTAGAAGCTATTAATTACTGTGAAAAATATGATTATGATTTAATAATAATGGATATAATGATGCCAATAATGGATGGCTTTGAAGCATCTAAAATAATAAAAAGTAAAAAGAATATTCCTATTTTAATGTTATCTGCAAGAGGAGAGGAAGAAGATAAAATTAATGGTTTTGAAACTGGCATAGACGATTATGTCACTAAACCATTTTCTCCAAAAGAACTTATTTGCAGAATAAAAGCAATTACAAAAAGATATCAAAGTGATGATATTATTTCTTATAAAGGAATAGTTATCGATAATTTATCTCATGAGGTGAGCATTGATGGAGAAAGTGTACCAATGACACATACCCAATATGAATTACTTAAATATTTTATAGAAAATAAAGGTATTGCTTTAAGTAGGGAAAAAATAATAGAAAATATCATGGGTTATGATTATGAAGCAGATGATAGAACAATTGATGCACATATTAAATTATTAAGAAGCAAAATGGGTCAATATAGAACTTTAATAAAAACAATTAGAAATGTAGGATATAAATTAGTAGATGAGCAAAAATAGTATAAAACTCAAGACATTTTTCTATTTACTTATTTTTTCAATTATTACACTTTTATTGCTTTGGATAGTACAAGTCCAATTTTTAGGCGTTTTTTATGAAAAATATCAAATAGAAAATATCGAAAATGTTGCTAGTCAAATTAAAACAAACCCGAATGACTTTGTATCAATAGAAAATTATGCATATCAAAATAATATGTGTATTCAAATTATATCCGAAAATGAAACGGTGAATTATAATATTAAAAATCCAGGATGTTTTTTAGGAAGTAAAAATACCAAAATTCAAAAATATCAATCAGATTTAATATTAAAGAAAAAAACATATATTAAACTATATTCCCCAATAACTCATAAAAAGAGTATTCTTTATGCAATAACAATTGATAATAAATATATTTTCTTAAATACTACTCTAGAAGATATCAATGCCACAACTACTTTATTAAAAAATCAACTAATATATATAGTATTTATTCTTATTTTACTTGCAGCAGTAATGTCAGTAATTATTTCAAATATGTTAAATAAACCATTACTAGGTATTATTGAAAAATCAAAAGATTTAGGGAAAAAAGATGTTAATTTTGACAAAACAAATATTGATGAGTTAGATGAATTATGTGATGTTTTAACTGTAGCTTCATCTGAAATGAATAAAACGGAGAAATTAAGGCAAAACTTACTTGCAAATGTTTCTCATGATTTAAAAACTCCATTAACAATGATACGTGCATATGCTGAAAAATTAAAAGATTTCAATTATAAAACCATTGATGATAAAAATAAAGATATTGATGTTATAATAAGTGAAAGTGAAAGATTAAATTTACTTGTAAATGATATTTTAGACTTATCAAAAATAGAAAATGATAAAGACAATTTGAATATTGAAAAATATGATCTTATTGAAAATATTAATTCTATAATAAAAAGATATGATATTTATGTAAAAGATGATAAATTTAATATTGTTACCAATTTACCTAAATCAGCAATTATAAGTGCTGATAAATTGAAAATAGAACAAGTAATTTATAACTTAATAAATAATGCAATTGAACATACTGGTGATGATAAGTTTGTTAAAATAGAAGTTAAAAAGAAAAAAGATGGATATTTAGTAAGTATAACTAATACTGGACACGGAATAGAAGAAAGTGAAAAGTCACTTGTATGGACAAGATATTATAAAAAAGAAAAAAATCATAAACGAAATATAGTGGGTACTGGTTTAGGACTTTCCATAGTTAAAGAAATTTTAGATAAACATGGATATGAATATGGAATTGATTCTGTAATAGATGATCATACTACTTTCTATTTTAAAATAAAAAAGTAAAAATTCATAATTATTTCATAAAACTTTAGTAATATTTATATTGGGAAGGGAAAATAAAACAAATAATATAAGATATCATATAAACTCAAACTCACAACTTCCCTTATCAAGCTACATTTTAGTAGCTTTTTTAATGGTTTTTTTTAAATATTATTGCATAAGGGTTATAAAAATGGTAGAATTTATTTATAAGATAGATAAAGGAGACTTGATAATATGAACAATGGAAAAGGAAATATGATTTTATTAACTATAATTGCTGTTGCGACTTTATTGGTAGCAGTAATTGGAGCAACTTTTGCATATTTTAGTGCAACTATGAATGGTAATCAAAGTGAAACACCAATTGAGGTTACAAGTGGGACCTTATCAATAGAATATGATGGAGATAGTAAAATCAATATTCAAAGTCCAGTTGCTAATCCTTTAGATACATTATCAAGTAAGACTTTTAATGTTACTGGTGTAGTAACTGGATCAAACAATTTAAATTATGATGCATCATTAGTTATAACAAATAATTCATTCGGAGATGGAGAACTTAAATATACAATTACTAGTACAAATGTAAGTGATAACGGAACAACTTTTACAAGTACTAGTGAACCAATTGATATACCTGCAGGAACAAACACTATCGCTTTAGGTAAGGGAGTGTTTGCTGGACCTGTTTTAAATGGAGCAGTTCATAACTATGTTTTATCAATAATAACTTCAACTGGAGATTTAGCAAATAAGAACTTTGAAGCTCATTTAAATGTAACTCAAACAAAGAACTAAAAAGAATAAAAAAAAGGAAGAATAAAATGAAAGAATCAACGTCATTATCAGGGGTAATTAAGGTAATATTTAAAACGTTGGCATATGTGTTTCTATGTCTTCTTTTTTTAGTAACTGCATTTTTAATTTATTATATGGTTTCAAGCACAATTGCTAAAAGAAAAGGCGAAAATCCTAATATTAGTTTATATACAATTGTAAGCCCAAGTATGGAACCATACATAAAAGTTTATGATGTAATAATAGATAAAAAAGTAAGTGCAAGTGAAGAGTTAAAAATAGGAGATGTAGTAACTTTTTACTCGTCAACACTAAATACAGATGGTTACACTATTACTCATAGAATATATGATATAAAAGAGTCTGATGGCAAAGTCTATTATATTACAAAAGGTGATAACAATGACTGTGTTGATGTAGGTTCGATTACGAGAGAAAATATTGTAGGTAAAGTAATATATAAATTTAATGGATTAGGTAAAATTCAATTCTTCCTTTCAAGTAAATTAGGATGGTTATTAATTATTCTTTTACCTGCATTATGTTTTATACTATCTGATATAAAAAGATTAACTAATGTTTTCAAAATTAAAAAGAAAATAGAAAAATTGCCTGAATATAAGAATTCAAATGAACTAGATGAAATAGAACATAATAAAAAGGTAAGAGCACTTTTAGAAAAAAGCAAATGGTTGAAGTAATTTGACTAATTTGCTTTTTTTTGTTACAATATGCCTCAATAAAAGAGGGGTAATATGGTTAAGGAAGTTTTAAAAAGTGTTATAGGGATATTTACTACTATAGCAGTAGTTGTTTTGTCAATTCCATTATGGGAAAATTCATTTGCGTCTAAAAATATTGCTATAATAAATGAATATAAAGATATTCCTGTTTCTGTTGATTATGATGGAACTGTGGCTTTTTCAGATGATGAATATGAATTTGATAATTTATATATAAAAAATTATACTAAAAATAATGAAGTAAAAACTTTATATTTTGTAATTGATAAGTCATCAACAATTAAAGGTGATAATATGTCAATAATAATTAATAATAAGGAATATGAATTAAAAAAGACATTAAAACAAGAAGAAAATAATAAAACTTTATTTAAGTTAGATGATTTTATAATAGATGCATATAATTCAATAAATCTAGAAACTAAGGTTTTACTAGATAAAAATACAGATGTAAGTGAAGACGACACTCTTGAAATATCTTTTGAAGTAAAATAGAAATGTTTTACTTTTTTTATTGACAAAAAATTAAAACAATTGTATTATTGTATTAATCAAGCGACACAAAGGAGGAATATATGGATTTTAAAAGTGATATACCGATTTACAAACAATTAGTTAATCAAATTAAGATAGATATTTTAAATAATAAATATCCATGTGGTAGTAAAATGCCATCTGTACGAGAGTTTGCTGTTGAATTAAAAATTAATCCAAACACAGTAAATCGTGCACTTTTAGAACTTGAAAATCAAGGTCTGATAATTACTAAAAGAACTAGTGGAAAATTTATAACAGAAGAATCAAAGGTTATTACTAATTTAAAACTCGAGTATGCAAAAGAATTAACTGATTCTTTTAAAGAAACAATGCATTCTATCAATATTAGTGATGAAGAAATAATAAAATTAATAAAAGGAGAGAAAAAATGAATTTAGTAGAATTTAAAAATGTTAATAAATCTTATGGAAAAAAATTAGCATTAGATGATGTATCATTTTCTATAAAAAAAGGAAAAATAGTTGGATTACTTGGACCAAACGGAAGCGGAAAAACAACTATTATAAAATTAATAAATGATCTTCTAGTAGAAGATAATGGAAGTATTCTTATTGAAGGAAATAAGCCTGGAATAGATACTAAGAAAAAAGTAGCATATTTACCAGAAAGAACTTATTTAAACATGAATGTAAAAGTAACTGATCTTTTAAAATATTTTGAAGATTTTTATGATGATTTCGACATTAATAAGGCAACTGAACTTTTAAAAAAATTAAACTTTGATGGAAATGATAAACTAAAAACAATGTCAAAAGGAACAAAAGAAAAAGTTCAATTAATTCTAGTTATGAGTCGTAAAGCAGATTTATATGTATTGGATGAGCCAATTGGTGGAGTAGATCCAGCAGGAAGAGATTATATACTTGAAACTATATTAACAAACTTCAACGAAGATTCAAGTTTATTAATAAGTACTCATTTAATCTCCGATATTGAGAACATCTTAGATGATGTCATTTTCATAAAAAATGGTAAAATTGTTTTAAATGAAAATGCAGAAAACATAAGAGAAAAAACTGGCAAAACAATAGATAGTCTATTTAGGGAGGAATTTAAATGTTAAGCAAATTATTAAAATACGAATTAAAAAACACATATAAAACCTTATCATTAATTTATTTAATTTCAATATCAATTGCTATAATTACAAGAATATTTAATTTTATAAGTGACAAAGTTACTTTCTTAAAAGTTATAGTTGGATTTATTGATTTATTAGCTATATTGGTAATCATATCTCTACCTATAATTACATTTATCTATACTATATTTAGATATTACAAAACGATGGTAAAAGATGAAGGATATTTAACACATACGCTTCCTGTTAGTAAAAATAGTTTAGTATTATCAAAATTAATTGTTTCAGTTACATCATTAATTTTATCAGTTATAGTATCAATTATTGTAGCTATTATATCATTTAATGTTTGGGACAAAGTAACACCAATCTTTAAAAGCTTAATAAATGAAATAAATTCATATAGTCAATTTATCATACCTATATATTTAGTAATATTATTAGTTTCACTTGTATATATGTTCACTCTAATTTACACATCTATTTCTTATGGACAAAAGAAAAGAGATAACAAAGGACTTTTCTCTGTAATATATGGAATAGTTATTTATAACATAACTCAAATATTTTCTCTAATATCAATAGTTATACCAGTTCTATGGGAAAAAGATTATTTCAAATTGCTAAATGAAGAAATCCCACCAGCACATGTAATTATCTCAATATTTATTGGAAGTTTTATAGTAACTTCAGTTATGTTAATAATTCTTTATAGAAAGAATATTAGCAATTTAGAAAATAAATTAAATCTAGAGTAAGCTTTTGCTTACTTTTTTGTTTGCTTTAATAAAAAAATATTATATAATTATATTGTAGATATACTAGCGCAGGGGGAAATGTTATGTATAGAGAAGACAAATATCCATTTTGGTGGTTGAAAATAATTTTAAGATTAATAATTGTTTTATTGGTTGTGCTTTTATCACTAAAATTTATTTTAATAATTAATAGTAGAAGCTTAGGTAAAAAAACGACTATATTAGAAGATAATTTAAAATATATAAATAATTGTGCAAAAGATTACTTTAATGAGAATAATATTCCAGGCAAATCTGGTGATAATAAAACTTATAAAATAGAAGAAGTGTTAACTAATGAACAAATAGAATATATGAATAATAATTATACTAAATGTGATTATAAGGATTCTTATATTAAAGTCATAAGATTAGATAAAGAAATTCAAATAAAAACATTCATTAGTTGTAGCAACGAAAGTAATTATACTAATACATTTATTCCATTAAACCTTGATGAAATTGTTATTAAAGATACAACAACTACTAAAACGACAAAAATTAAAGTCAAAAAAACTAAATCAACGACTACTAAGAAATATAAAATATCATTTAATACAAATGGCGGAGAGTATTTAAATGATATATATGTATCAGCAAATGAAACAATAAAAGTAATACCAAAAAGAGAAGGCTATGAATTTGTAGGATGGTATTATAACGGAGAAAAATTTGATAGAAAAATAGACAATAACTATTGCTTAGTTGCAAAATGGACAAAAAAATAATCAGCTTTCACTGATTATTTTTATTTGAATTCATATGGATTTTCCTCAGTTCCATCACCTTTAACGTATATAGCTTTATCAGTAATATTAAATACTGCTAATGTTCCTGCCATTGAACTACAAGTAGATACCTTTGGAATACCATTTATTAAATAAGCTGTTCTATTATCTTCAGCATTTGCTGTAATTGACCAAGTTGAATTTTTTAAATTACTTATCCAATTGTAATTTCTACAATTACCATCATTTGTATATGAACAATTTGCATCAAGAGATGCTTGCAAGAATTCATAAACACTTAATAGACCAAATGCTTCATTTTCCATGACTTTAGAACATTCAGTAGATCCATCCTTTGTAATATCGGCTTTAGTTCTTTTACCAATACATAATGTTTGAGTAGTGATATATTGTTTTATTTCATCTGGCCAAGTTTTAGAGTCTAGATAATATTCAATTAAAGTATCTCTTATACGTGAATTTAAAGAATTGTATTCATATTCGTTTATACCTGAATTATTACTATTTTCAGGATTATATCTATCATCCCATACTTTTTGTATTAACCCTTTTTGCTCCATAATTCTTATAGTTCCATCTGAGTTAATTCTTACTATACGATAAGTATTCCCATTAAATTTTAAATAGTTATCTTTTACTTCTCCGCGCATTACATAAGTATCTTTAATTTCATGAAGTCCAACACCAGTTTCTACTAAACTATTATCAATTATTTTATCTTTTAAATATGTAGTTTCGTATTCCTTGCCACAACTTAAATAAGGACTATAGTTATAATAACCATTATTATTTGTTATAGTAACACTTCCATTACACTTTAAATCATCTCTTTTAAACAATTTAGATATTTCTTCGATTCTTCCGTCACTTATCATTTTCTTTAACGTAATAGTTTTAGTATCTTTATCTTGTTGAGGTAACTCCTTATCATTATTCTTATACATTTCTTTTGCTATTTTAAGCATTCTGTTTTCTAGTTTTTCAAAAGTATATTTTTTATTGGTACAACTTGATATTAAAAATAATAATATTATAAAGCCTACAAATCCTCCAATAATATAACCCAACATCTTTATGGTTTTTTGATCCACAAAATAACCTCCAATCCATCAAATAAATTATAGCAAATTAAATACTCTCTTTCAATAATTATTTGAATGTGTTAAAATTAATCTGAGGTGTAATTTATATGGCAAAGAAAAAAATAAATAAAAAAACAAAAGTAAGTATTATAGTAGTAACAATTTCAATATTATTAGTGCTTGGAATACTTTGTTTTTTCATATTTGGAAAAAATAAAGTAAAAACTTTACCAAGTAAAGGAGAAAGTAATGCTCCAGTAATAGAAAGTAAATTAAAAATAGTAAATTTAAACTCAAAAACTAGACCATTTGCAGTAATGATCAATAACTTAGGAGTAGCTCGTCCTCTACAAAGTGGATTACAAGATGCAATGATTATTTATGAAATGATAGTTGAAGGCGGACTAACAAGATATATGGCGGTTTTCCAAGATCAAAATACTGAAAGAATTGGATCAATTAGAAGTGCAAGACATTACTTCTTAGATTATGCTCTTGAAAATGATGCAATATATGTTCATCATGGAAATAGTCCTCAAGCTGCTGAAGATTTTAACAAACTTAATATTGATAGAATATCAGTTGATGCAAGTAAAACAGGATGGAGAGATAAAACATTGAATGTCTCTTCTGAACATACTCTTTTTACCAGTATTGAAAAATTAAATAATGGCGTTGGAAAGAAAAGAAAAACAAGAAATAAAGATTTTTTATTAAATTATAGTGAAAATGAAGTTGATTTAAGTACTAAAGAAAATGCTACAGTGGCAAATAATGTAAGCATTACTTATTCTGGAAGTGTAACAAGTTCATATACATATGACAGTGAAGCTAAAGTTTATAAAAGAAGTGTTAACGGAAAACCACATACTGATTATGTAACAAAAAATCAATATACATTTAAAAATATAATAACTTATCAAGTAAGTAACTCAAGTTTAAATGATGGATCACATAAAGATAGACAAACTCTAGATAACTTAGGAAGTGGAGAAGGATATTATATAACTGATGGATATGCAGTACCTATTACATGGACTAAAAATTCAAGAACAGAACAAACTATATATAAATATTTAGATGGAAATGAAATTGATGTTAATGATGGAAATACATTTATACAAATTCAACCTAAAGGAAAGAATTTAACTATTAACTAATTGAAAAGGTTATATATTCATGTTAAAATTAATTAAGAATAAAGAGGTGTTTAAATGTTAGAATTTATTATTACAAATTATTTAATATTTATAATTATTGCAATTGTTTTATTACTAGGTTTATTTGGTTATATGATGGATAGAAAAAAATATAATGATTATAGAAGAGAAATTTTAGAATCTGATAAAGCTAGTGAAGTATTGAATTCAAAAGCAGAGATTAATCAAGTATCACCTATAAATGTGGAAAATATAAATAATAATGAAGAAGTAAAAGAACAAATGTAAAAGGGAGTGATTAGATGACTCTAACAACTGTTTGGAGTGTTGTAACTAAAATATTAGACATATGTTTAATATGGATAATGTTTTATTATATATTTAAAAGTTTTAAAAATAATGTTAAGATGGTCCTTATTTTAAAAGGTGTAATAATTTTAATATTAGTTAAAATTTTAAGTAATATACTTGATTTATATACAGTAGGTATTTTACTTGAATATGTTGTTTCTTGGGGACCTATAGCGCTTATTGTTATTTTTCAACCAGAAATACGTACAGTTTTGGAACAAATTGGTAGAAGCCAATTACTTGGAAGACATAAAGTTTTAACTGTTGATGAAAGAGAAAAAGTAGTATTTGAAATAATGAATGCAATAGAACATTTAAAGAAACAAAGAATAGGTGCTTTAATTGTTATTGAAAGAAATATGTCTTTACAAGAATACATTATTCCAGCTACAAAGTTATATGCTGATATTTCAAGCCAATTATTAGAAGCAATATTCTTACCTCCAAATCCATTACATGATGGTGGGGTAATTATTCAAGGAGATAAAGTTACATGTGCAGGAGCAGTTTTTAAAACTAGTATGAATCCTGATGTAAATAAAAAATTAGGAACAAGACATAGAGCAGCATTAGGTGTTGCTGAAGAAACTGATGCAATTGCCTTAGTTGTTTCTGAAGAAACAGGAAGAATTAGTATTGCTTGTGATAACTATTTACATTACAACTTAACTTTAGAAGAATTTAGAGTAATGCTTTTAGATGAATTAAAACCTAAAGCAGAAGTATTCTATGATGCCGATGAAGGGATAGGTGAAGAAGATGAGTAAGATTTTAATTATATTCACCCCTTTTATTAAATTAGCAAAATTGATATATAAAATTATAGATAAAATAATAATAACTCCAATTAGTAGATTAATTTATAAAATTGGAGAAATATCTAAGGACAATAGTGGTAAATTTGAAAGAATACTTAATCGACCTAATGTCCTAATTTATATTTCGCTTTTATGTGCTTTAGCAGTATTTTTACTTGTAGATAGTCAAGTAATTAGTTTTACAGAAAGAGAAGCTGAAATAATAACTGACCAAAAAGTATCTGTAGTTTATAATAAGGAAGCTTATGTTGTTGAAGGAGTTCCAGAAACAGTTGATATAACTTTGATTGGAAATAAATCATCAATATATTTAGCAACTCAATTAGGAGAACATGAAGTAGTACTTGACTTATCAAAATATAGTGCTGGTACTTATAAAGTAAAACTTAAATATAATCATTCAGTTCAATCCGTTAATTATAAACTTGATCCTTCTACTATCACTGTAAAGATAAGTGAAAAAGTAAGTGAAACAAGAACACTTGGATATGATTTAATGAATGAAAATAAATTAGATAGCAAATTAAGTATTAGTAATGTCTCACTAGACACAAGCGAAGTAGTAGTAAAATCTAGTAAAGAAATATTAGAGAAAGTATCTGTAGTAAAAGCTTTAGTAGATGCTTCTAAAATAGATTTAAAAGAGTCGGGTAATTTTACTCTTGAAGATATACCATTAGTTGCTTATGATCAAGCTGGAAATATGCTTAAAAATGTTGAAATGGTTCCATCTAAAGTAACTGCAACTGTAACAATTGATTCATATCATAAGTCAATACCGGTAAAAGTTGTTACTAAAGGTGAAATGAGTAATGGTAAAGCTATTCAAAATATTACATCATCCGTAACTGACGTAGTTGTTTATGGAGAAAAGTCCATTGTTGACAATATTCCTTATATAGAAGCTACATTTGATATAAACGGATTAGATGGAGAAAAAACAAAAAGTTTAAATTTAACTAAACCTGCAGGAGTAAGGTATATGTCTCAAACAAAGACAAATGTTACAGTATCTGTAGGAATAGAAACTCAAAGGGAAATTGCCAATGTTCCTGTTCAAACTATCAACTTGGGTGAAAAATATTCTGCATCAGCTGCAACTGTACAAGATAGAACAATAACTGTGTTAGTTAAAGGAGTTGAAGCAAATTTAGCAGATATAGATGCCTCTAAGGTAACCGCTTTTGTCGACTTAAATGGTTTAAAAGCCGGAACTCATACAGTTAAAGTAACAGTTGAAATTGATGATGAAAGAGTTAAAGTTCAACCAATTAAGACAGAAATAAATGTAAAAGTAGTTGAAAATTAGTTTTTAACTACTTTTTTTATGATATAATTTTTTTAAGGTGAAGAATATGAAAAAGGGTTTTACATTAATTGAACTTTTAGCAGTTTTAGTTATTTTAGGTTTATTAATTGTAATTGCTATACCAACCTATGTAACTATATTTAATGGGATAAGAAGAGATGCTTTAGAAACTAAAATAACTGAGGTAGAAACTGTTGCGTTAAAATATGGTAGTACAATAAAAGATGAAATAAAAAATAATGTATGTAAACATGTTAGTATCAATGATTTGATAAAAAAAGGTTTATTAACATCTGATTCAAAAACTAGAAATCAAATTAATAATCCAGTTACGAATACTCCTTTAGAGGGTGAAGTTCTAGTTTGTTATGACAAAAATGAAATGGATATAGTAGCTAATTATGTAACTCAATATAAACAAAATAAAATATATTATAAGGGAGATAAAGTAAACATTGGCTTTAAAATATATAAATGCTTAAGTCAAATAAATTCTGGAAATTATGATATAAATAATTTAAGTCAATTTGAACTTATTTACAGTGGTGAATAGAATACTCGTTTTTTTTCCTTAAATATGATAATATTATAAATAGGTGATACTATGAAAAAGGTAATAATGGTTATCTTAGATGGTTTTGGACTTAATGATCTTGAAAATGGAAACGCTATTAAAGCTGCAAATATGGAAACATTCAATAACTTATATAAAGAATACCCTCATTCTGTATTACAAGCAAGCGGTGAATATGTAGGTTTGCCAGATGACCAATTTGGTAACAGTGAAGTGGGTCATTTAACCATTGGCGCAGGAAGAAGAATAAAACAAGATTTACTAAAAGCAAATGAACTTTTAGGATCTCCTTCAATTGAACAAAATGATAAATTAATTGAACTTGTTAATCATACAATTAATAATAATTCTACATTACATTTATGTGGACTTGTTTCAGATGGAAGAGTACATTCTGATATAAAATATATGAAAAATATTTTAGGCCATCTAAAGAACATGGGTGTAAAAAAAGTTAAATTTCATGTTATAACTGATGGAAGAGATACTAAAGTTGATTCTTCAATTGGATATTTAACTGAATTAGAAAATGTCATGAAAACTTTAAATATTGGTAAAATTTCAACAGTTTGCGGAAGATATTATGCAATGGATAGAGATAATAAATGGGAAAGAACTAAAGTATACTCTGACTTATTATTAAAAGGTGTAGGTATTAAAATAAGAACATTTAAAACTGGAATAGAAGCATGTTACAAAAAAAATCTAACTGATGAGTTTTTACCACCACTTATATTAGATGAAGATGCTACTATAAAAAATAATGATTCATTTTTATGGTTGAATTTTAGAGGAGATAGAAGTAGACAAATATTAACAGTACTAAAAAACGAAGATTTCCAAGAATATAAAATAAAGAAAATAGATAATTTAAAAATTCTTGCTATAACTGATGTACCTGGAGCAAAATTAACCAATAAAGAATATTTAATTGAAAATGAAGAAATTTACTCTTTAGGAGTATATTTATCTGATTTAGGATTAAGACAAGCACGTATTGCTGAAACTGAAAAATTTGCTCATGTTACGTATTTCTTTAATGGTGGAGGAAAAGTAAAAATAAAAGGATGCGATAATTTCCTTATTCCTTCAAAAAAAGTAAAAACATACGATTTAACTCCAAATATGAGTGCATTAGAAGTAACAGAACAAGTCTTAAAATGTTTAGAAAAAGATTATGATTTCATTTTAGTAAATTTTGCTAATCCAGATATGTTAGGTCATACAGGTGTAATTGATGCTACAGTTAATGGTCTTAAAACAATTGATGAATGTCTTTCAAGAATAGTTGAGGCAGTTGATAACAACTTCTATAAATTAATAATAACAGCAGATCATGGTAACTGTGATGAAATGATAAGAAAAGATGGAAGTATTTCTACAACTCATTCTATTTATCCTGTACCTTTTATTTTAAGAGACAAACATGTTTCATTAAAACATAAAGGTGATTTAACAGAAATTGCTCCAACAATATTAAAATATATGGATATAGCAATTCCATCAGAAATGAAAGATACTAAAACTTTGTTTGTAGAAGAAGATTAAAGAGAGGTTAATTATGAAATTTGATAAGAGTATATTAAGGGAAGCTGACATCAGAGGTGTTTATGGAACTCAAATAAAACCAGCATTTGCAACAAGATTAGGTCTTGTCTTTGGTAGTTATTTAAGAACTATAAATGTTAAAACAGTTGTTGTTGGTCATGATAATAGAATAGGTGGAGTTGAGCTTTCAAAAAATTTAGTTGATGCTTTAACAAGTACTGGAATTGATGTAATATTTATTGGTCTTGTTACAACTCCAATGTTAAATTTTGCATCTAGAGAATTAGGTATTGAATATGGAATTATGGTTACAGCTAGTCATAATCCAGCATGCGATAATGGATTTAAATTATTTGGTAAAAATTATCAACATTGTGACTATGATGAATTAAAAATAATATATGATGCTTTATCTAATCGTGAATACAAAATTTATACTGGTAAAGGTACAATAAAAAATTTAGAGATAAACGATTTATATTCTAAACGTATGCGTGAATCTATATCACTTGGAAATAGAAAAATGAAAGTAGTTGTTGATCCTGGAAATGGAACAGCTTCTGTAATTGTAAAAAAAATATATAATAGATTTCCTTTTGATGTAGTTTTTATAAATGATGTATCCGATCCAACTTTCCCAAATCATCATCCAGATCCAAATGTAAAAGCTAATATGAAACAATTATGTGATGCTGTAATTGAACATTCAGCAGATTTAGGTCTTGCTTATGATGGAGATGCTGATAGATGCGGATTCGTTGATAACAATGGTGAAGTAATTGATGCTGATATTTTAATGGCCATAATGTGTAAGAATATTTTAAAAACAAGTGAAAATAAAACTGTATTAATAGACGTTAAATGTTCAAATACTTTAAGAGATGAAATACTTGCTTGTAAAGGGACTATTTATTTAGATACACCATCAAGTGCTAAACAAGAAAGAGATATGGAAGAAAATAACATTATTTTTGGTGGGGGATATTCAAATCATATTTTCTTTAGAGATAAACATCCTGGATATGATGATGGAATATATGTTGGATTACGTGTACAAGAACTTTTAAGTCATACAAAATTAAATTTAACAGATATGTTAAAGAAACTTAATACTTATTATCATACAGATGAAATAAAAGTAAGAACTACAGATGAATTAAAATTCAAAATAGTAGATGCAATTAAAGAATATGCATTAAATAACAATTACAATATTGATACCACTGATGGAGTAAAAGTTATAAAAACCTCTTCTTGGGGACTTTTAAGAGCAAGTAATACTGGACCAAATCTAACATTAAGATTTGAAGCAACAACTAAAGAAGAATTAAAAAATATTCAAAAAGAATTTATGAATGTATTAAGCAAAATAATGAATAAATAGAAAGTTATATTTGACAAGTATAACTTTTTTTTGTTAATAAATGTATAATTTATGTCAAAAATTGTCAAAAAACTATTATTTTTGATATAATTATTAAAGAATAAGGGATGATTATATGGAAAAAATTTATAATAATGTTTCATTTTTTAGTCAAATTATTAATTTTATTATTAAATTGACTCCATATAAAAAGACATCCAATACGGTTAATGAATCGAAAAAATTCATAGAAAAAATAAAATATAAAAAGTTTAAAAATAAAAGAAGTTATAATTTTAAATTGGAATTTCAAATAAATAATAAAATGAACATTTATACATTTAATGGCTCATTTGATAATTTAAAAGATGGAATACTTTTATATGTTCATGGAGGTTCATTTGTTGAAAATGCTAATTTATTTCAAATTAATTTTGCAAAAAAAATTGCATTAAAAACTAATACTACTCTTATCTTTGCAGATTATCCATTGGCACCTTTATCAAATTGTAAAGAGATGTTTGAACTCTTTCTAGAATTATATCAAAAAATAATAATGTATAATAAAAATATTTATTTTCTTGGGGATTCAGCAGGTGGTGGTTTTGTTATCTCACTTGCTAGTTATATAAAGTCTAAAAGCCTTACATTACCAAAAAAAATAATAGCTTTATCTCCATGGTTGGATATTTCTATGTCAGATGATATAATTTATGAGGATGCAAAAAAAGATGTAATGTGTGGTGTAGATGGTACTAAGTACATGGGTAAACTTTGGGCAAATGATGTAAAAACAAATGATTCCTTAATTAGCCCATTATATTTAGATGATTTAGATATTGGCGAAATAACAATAATTACTGGTGGATATGATATACTTAGATCACAATGTTTAGCATTTCATAAAAAATTAGAAAATCTTAAAATAAACCATAATTATATTTTTTACAAAAATCAAGGACATATTTTTGGGGTGCTTCCTCATAAAGAAGGAAAGCTAGTTATTCAAGACATCGTAAATATTATTAAGGAGGATTACTAATGAGTGAATTTAAACCTTTACCATGGTATAAAGAATTGTTTCTAAAAAAATCAGAATTACCAGAATATTATGTTAAGAAAAGAGCATATTTGAGTACCCATGGTGACAAGCTATCAAATTTTAAATTTCAATCTAAGTTTCATAATATTTTGATGAAAGGATTTTCATTTAATAGAAAATATGTAGATAAACAAAATTATGCAATTATTGCTGATAAAACACATGATATAAATGGGCCTGTAATATATGCAGTAACTCATATAGGAAAGTTTGATTATCAAATTATTACAGAGGCTTTAAAAGTTCACACTATACCATTTGCAGGAGATCCAGAATTAACGTATAGACAATTTGATGGAGCCATATTTAATTTAAATGGAGTCGTATACATAGATACAAATTCTAAAACAGATAGAAAGGTGGCATATCAAACTTCATTAGATGTATTAAGAAATGGTTATAACTTATTAATATTTCCAGAAGGAATATGGGATTTAAGTCCAAATAATATTGTTGAACCACTTTATCCAGGAGTTATTAATATGTCTATTGAAACTAACTCTCAAATAGTCCCAGTCGCGATTGAACAATATGGAAGTGACTTTTTAATAAATATTGGAGAGAATTATTCAATAACCGATATAACTGACATCGATAAAAACAGATTTGAACTTAGAGATAAAATGGCAACTTTAAAATATGAAATATTTGAAAACTATCCATCAATTCAAATAAGAGAAGAATTAGGAACATATGAAGAATTGAAAAAAGAATTTATTGAAACTAGATTAAATGAATATAAAAATCCTAAAACAAAAGAACCTTATTTTACAGAAGAATTTATTGAAAATAGGGTTTATAAAGAAAAGGGAGTAACAAAACCAAAAGATGCATTCTCTTATTTTTATAACGTTGAATTAAATGAAAAAACAGAATTTATGTTTCAAGAAGATGAATCTCTACCTAAAGAAATTCAAGAATCAAATGCAAATAAGATGAAAAGATAAGGAGTAAAAATATGTTAGTAATATTATTACCATTTGTAGGTATATTACTTGATGCTTTAATATTTACACTTTTTAAAAAGAAAACTCAAGTAAAAAATCGAGAAACTTTATTATATAATAAGTTAATAATTATTAACCTGTTAGAATGTATATTTAATGTTTTAGCACTGTCATATGTATTAAAAGGTGGAAATATAGCTATATTTGGATTATTTCAAAAAATAGATATATGTTTGATGGTAATATGGGTTGGTCTAATCTTAAGATATATTTATTATGTATCTGAATTAAATATTTTTACACATTTTAGATATATTATAGATTGTCTATCTTTAATATCGACTTTACTAGTTTTTTTTCTTCCAATTGAACCTATAATTAGTAATGGAGTTGTAGATTCTAGTGGTATAAGTCCAATTATAGGATTTGGAACTATACTATTATATTCGATTATGATAATCTTATGTTTAATTTGTTCAGATATAAAAAATCCACATAATATAAAAAATAAAAAATATTATCCACTTTATGTACTAGTTATATTGGCAATTGTTGGTTTATGTATGCGTTTAATTATACCTGAATTAATTTTTGAACCATTTATTATGTCATATGTTCTTCTAATAATGTATTTTACAATAGAAAATCCAGATGTGAAAATGATAAGAGAACTAGAAGTGGCAAAAGATACAGCAGAAAAAGCTAACCGAGCAAAATCAGATTTCTTAAGTAGTATGTCACACGAAATAAGAACTCCATTGAATGCAATAGTAGGTTTATCAGAAGACATAACAATGTATAAAGATGAAGTGCCAAAGGAAGTATATGAAGATTCAATTGATATTCAAAATGCATCACATACACTTCTAGAAATAGTTGGAAATATACTAGATATAAATAAAATTGAATCAGATAAAATGGAAGTAATAGAAAATAAATATAATTTCAGAGAAGAAATTGAAGGAATGGTACGGGTAACAATTACGAGAATAGGAGAAAAAAATATTAATTTTCACTTATATATAGCAGAAGATATACCATATGAATTAATTGGAGATAAAGGAAAAGTAAAAGAAATAATAAATAACTTATTAACAAATTCAATTAAATATACAGATGAGGGAGAAATAAACTTAAAGATTACTTGTGTAAATGATTTAAGTAAAAATATAAGTAATTTAATAATCAGTTGCCAAGATACAGGAAAAGGAATAAAAGCAGAAAATATAAATAGATTATTTACTAAGTTTGATAGACTTGATGTAGAAAAAAATACAACAACAGAAGGAACAGGATTAGGTCTAGCAATAACAAAAGGCTTAACTGAAATGATGGGTGGAAAAATAAATGTACAATCACAATATGGAAAAGGATCTATATTTATAGTAACAATACCACAAAAAATAGCCGAAGTAGAAATGCCATTAACAAATACTCAAGTAATAAATATTAAAAAAATAAATGAAGAGTTAGTAGAAAGTTATAAAGGGAAAAGAGTATTAATAGTAGATGATAATAAGTTAAATATAAAAGTTGCAAAAAAAGCAATAGAGAATTTCGGATTTATAATAGATGAAGCTACAGACGGAGTAGAATGTTTGGAGAAAGTAAAAAATAATCCAAGATATGATTTAATACTAATGGATATAATGATGCCAAATATGAGTGGAGAAACATGTTTAAAAAAATTAAAGGAAGATGAAACATTTGATACACCAGTGGTAGCTTTAACTGCAGATGCAATAGCAGGATCAAAAGAAAAATATATAAGTGAAGGATTTAAGGATTACATACAAAAACCATTTTCTAGAGAGCAAATAAAAGAAAAATTAAGTAAAATTTTTAAAAAGTAAGATAGAATACTTACTTTTTTTCTTGACTAATAATAATCAGTTTGATATTATCTAAATGCAACTTATTTGCATTTAGGAGGATTTTATGTTAGATGTTTTAAAGGATACAATTTTAGATACAATTAAATTAATACCATTTCTATTTGTAGCGTTTTTAATTATTGAATTTATTGAACACAAATTGAATAATAAACAAGAAAATATCGTTGCTGCATCAGGTAAATTTGGCCCTATTATAGGTTCACTTCTTGGAGCAGTACCACAATGTGGATTTTCTGTTCTTGCAACTAATCTTTATATTACAAGAATAATTTCATTAGGAACTTTAATAAGTATATACTTATCCACTAGTGATGAACTTATTCCAATAATGATTTCTCATAATGCACCAATTCATAAAATATTGAGTATTGTTCTTATTAAAGTAATTATTGGTATGATTTTTGGAATATTAATTGATTTATTTATTAAAAAAGAAAAGCAAAGTAGTTTTGTTTTATGTAAGGATGAAGATTGTGACTGTGAACATTCAATAATAAAATCAGTAATTATTCATACTTTAAAAATATCATTTTTTATATTTTTAATTACATTTGCAATTAATGCATTATTTGAATATGTAAATCTAGATTTCATATCTGCTCATTTAAAAGGAAACAAAATATTAACACCATTCATTTCTTCATTAGTTGGATTAATTCCAAACTGTGCTTCATCTGTTATGATAAGTGAACTTTATTTAAACAATTTAATTACTTTAGGAACAACTCTTTCTGGGCTTTTAACTGGAAGCGGAGTAGCAATAATGGTACTTATACATAAAAATAAAAATAAGAAAGAAAATTTATTTATTTTAAGTTTAATATACTTTATCGGTGTTGCTTGTGGAATAGTATTTAATTTATTAGGTGTATAATGGAGCAAATATTAAAAGATCATAATTTAAAAGTTACCAAAAATAGATTATTAATATTAGAATATATAAAAAGGGAAAAATATATAACTTTAAATGAATTACTAGAATTAAATATTGATAAATCAACTATATATAGAATTATAGATATTTTTGTTAACAATAATATAATTGATATAATAAATTTTGAAAATGAAAAAAAATATACTTTATCTCAAAAACATTTTCATATCTTAAAATGTATTGTTTGTCATAATCAAACTGAAATAGATATGTGTCCTTTTGATAAAAGTAATTATAAAGATTTTATAATAACTAAACATTCGGTTATTATTGAAGGAATATGTAAAAAGTGCCAACAAAAAAACTGATTTTTAATCAGTTTTTATTATGCTTTCTAAAGCTAGTATAATCATATTATCTAAATGTTTTTCTCTCATTTCTGGAGAAACAACTGTTGGATCAAATTTAGAATCAACTATAGTAATAAGCATACTTGCTTTCTTTTCACAAATTCTTGCAATATGAAATATTCCAAATCCTTCCATTTCAGTTGCAAGTAATTCATCTTTTATTGGACAAGCATTAACAATATGATCTATTGGAGTATATACATCAAAAACATCACTTGTTAAAGTTGGACCAACATGAATATCTATATTTAATTCATCAGCAGTTTTCTTAATTACATCATTCATTTCTCTATTTGACTCAATGAATTTATCAGTATATCCTCCCCATTGATAAGCAATAGAAGATTCTGAATAAGCCCCAGTTGATAAAACAGTATCTAAAATATGAACATTATTTTTATCAGCACCAGCAGAACCAATTCTAATAATTTTTTCAACATCATAAAACTTGTAAAGTTCATAAGCATATAAAGAAGCACTAGGGCATCCCATACCTGAACCAACAACACTTACACGTTTTCCTTTATAATAACCTGTAAACGCATACATATTTCTTATTTTATTTACTAATCTTACATTAGTTAAAAACTTCTCAGCAATATATTTTGCTCTAAGAGGATCTCCGGGAAATAAAACCAAAGGAGCTATATTTTCTTTTTCAGTCACTATGTGTACTGGTTCCATATCATCACCATATTAATATTATCACATTTATGCTATAATTTAATTATAAAAACGATTATTTTACGTATACTAAAAACGAGGTGAACTTAATGGAATATAAAATCTATAATGCTGGTTCTTACAATATCCATACTATAAAAACTGATAAATTTAAAACAATTAAACTTGACATAATATTAAGAAATAACTTTGATCCTAAAAACTCTGAATTAAGAAGTCTATTATTTGATATATTATCTGAAAGTACAAAAAAATATGATACAAAAAGAAAACTTGCTTTAAAATATGAATCTTTATATAATGCAGTTTCTAACATTGATACTATGTTACTTGGTCAAATGATTTTAACAGATATATCTATTGAGTTTATAAATCCAAAATATACAAAAGAAGACTTTTTAGAAGAAGCAATAAAAATGCCTTTTTCTCTTTTGTTTGAACCAAATATAAATAATTATGAATTTGATGCCAAAACTATTTTACTATGTAAAAAAAGATTAATAGAAAAAATTGATTCTATCAAAGAAAATCCAAGTAGATATGCAATATTACAAGCATTAAAGAAAATGGATCCTACTTCTTTAACTTCAAGACCAATTTTAGAAAATAAAGATACTATAAACAATGCTTCAAACGAATCTTTATTAAAATTATATGAAGAAGTTTTAAAACATGATTATGTTGACATTTTTATAATAGGTGACTTTGATAATAATAAAATAGTAGATTTAATAAATAAATATGCAGCATTTAAAACTATAAAAAATCATGAATTAAAAATATATAATGAAAATAAAACAAGAAGATTACCTCAAAAAGTTAAAGAAAATTCTTCTAATAGTCAATCTCAATTAGTCGAAGTTTATAATGCCGTTAATTTAACTGATTATGAAAAGAAATATGTTTTACCAATATATGATATGATTTTTGGTTCATCATCTCTAGAGTCTAAATTATATAAAAATCTACGTACTAAAAATTCTCTTTGTTATGGTTTAATTTCATCCTATCAAAGATATGATAATATTTTAGTTGTAGCAACTAGTTTAGATAAATCTAATGAAGAAAAAGCAATAAAATTAATAGATAAAACATTTAAAGAAATGACTACTTCTTTAAAAGAAGAAGAAATAAAAAGAGCAATTGATTTAAAAATATCTAGTTTAAATATGTTTATAGATTACCAAGGTAAAATACTTGAACTATATTTATTTAAATATTTAAACTTAGCTGATGATTATGAAACAATGATAAATACATTTATGAATGTTAAAAAAGCAGATATTTTAGCTGTTGGAAAGAAAATTAAGAAAAATACTGTGTATATATTAACTGCTGGAGGTGAAGAGTATGAATAAAATATTTGTTGAAGGTCCAAATGAGTATGTACTTCATGAAAAACTACCTAATGGACTTGATGTATATATGTTACCTAATAATAAAGTTCAAACTTATTATTTAACCTTTTCAGCAAAGTTTGGTTCAGTTATAACTGATTTTAAATTTGAAGGAGATAAAACTTATAAACATATACCGGTGGGTGTTGCTCATACTTTAGAACATTTAACATTTTATACAGAAGATGGAGATGCATCAACATTTTATGCTAATAATGGCGCCAAAAGTAATGCTTATACATCTACTCATATAACCTGCTATGAAGTATTTGGTTATAATAAATTTAAAGAAAATCTAGAATATTTATTAGATTATGTTCAAACACCTTACTATACAGAAAAAATGGTTAATGATGAAAAAGGTATAATAACTGAAGAAATAAAAATGTATGAAGATGATCCAGAAAGTGTTTTAATGAGTGCAGCAAATGAATGCTTATATGTAAATGATAATAGAAAAAATTTAGTAACTGGAACAAAAAATGATGTAAAAAAAACAACTGTAAAAGATATAGAACTTGCTTATAATACTTTTTATTATCCTGCAAATATGTTTGTTTGTTTAACAGGTAACTTTAATCCAGATGAAGCTCTTGCTATTATAGAAGAAAACCAAGCAAAGAAAACATTTAAAGAACAAAAGAAAATTATTGTAAAAAAAATAAGAGAACCAAAAAATGTAGCATATTCTTACAAAGAAATAAAAAAGGATGTGTCGATTCCTAAAACTGAATATGCATTAAAATTACCACTTTCCTCATTCACTAAAGCTGGTATTAATGAACAAACCTTACTTACTGCATTAAATATTATACTAAATATGAATTTTGGAAGTACAAGTTTATTTAGAGAACAATTAGTTGATGGAAATATAATAAATGATGATTTAGTTTATTATGCAAGTGTATGTGGAAACTATTTAGTAATTGAATTTTTATGTGAAACACATTATCCAAAAAGATTTGCCAATTTATTAGAAGAAAAATTAAATAATTTAATTATTGATGAAGATGAGTTTAATAGCAAAAAAAGAGTTGCTATTTCTAATTTAATTTTAGTATTTGAAGATATTGAAAGAGCAAATGAATTTATATCATCAGGAATAATAAAACATAATGAAGTTCCATCTTATTTATATGATGTTTATAACTCATTAAATATCAGCACTTTAAAAAATGTATGTAAAAAAATAAACACTAAAGTAAAAACTATAGTAGTAGTTAAAGAAAATAATAAAACTGATCAAAAAAAGAAGTAATTTGAACATTCTCTCCAATATATATAAGTGAGGAGGGAAATATGAAAGCAAAATTAAAGTATATAGTTGTAGCAGTTTTAATACTTGTTGTAGTTGCTATTTATTTAGTAATGACTCAAAAAAGTTCAAATGTTGTTGTAGCAGAAGAAGTTGATTCAAAAGTAAAAGAAGAAATTAAGGATACTTCTGAAAGCGTCTATGTTGATATAAAAGGATGCATTAAAAAGCCAGGAGTTTATAAAGTGGATAAAACATCTATAGTTAATGATGTTATTAAACTTGCAGGCGGATTTACTAAAAATGCTTATACTAAAAATATTAATTTAAGTAAACATGTAAGCGATGAAATGGTTATATATGTTTTTAATAAAAAAGATTTTACAACAACAACAGTAAAAAATGAGGTTTCTTTTACAACTGAAGTAATTAATTATGACAATTGTATAACAACAAAAGAAGCAACAACTAAAAGTGATATAATAAATATCAATACAGCTTCAAAAGAGGAATTAATGGGCATTTCGGGAATTGGCGCAAGTAAAGCTGATTTAATAATTGCTTATAGATTAGAACATAAATTTTCAAAAATTGAAGATATAATGAATGTTTCCGGAATTGGAGAAAGTTTATTTGAAAAAATTAAAAAATATATTACAGTTTAAATATATTTTTTTTATTGTCCTTTTATGTTCTATATTTTTATCTTTTGTAAGAATGGAAAATAATAAAGTAAGCATTTCTTCTTCGTTTGAAGGTGTATTAAAAGATTATAAAATAGATGGTGATAAAGTAAGCTTTATTTTAAAAAATAAAACTAAATTAAAATGTACTTATTATGCAAGTACAGAAGATGAATTAAATAATATAAAAAAATGGAATTTAGGAATAACTTTAAAAGTAGATGGTGAAGTAAGTTCTCCGGGTAATAATACCATACCTAATACGTTTAATTATTCTAAATATTTAAAGTCAAAAAATATTTTTAAAATTATGACTGTTCAAAACTATAAAGTTATTAACAAAAACTTATCACTTATATATATAATAAAAAATAAAATTATAAAAAGAATTTCTAAATATAAAAGTAATAATTATTTAAGTGCTTTTATTTTGGGGGATAAGTCATATTTAAAAAGTGAAATTAAAAGTATGTATCAAGATTTAGGAGTATCTCATATATTTGCAATATCCGGAATGCATATTACTTTAATAACAACTATATTATTTTTTATGTTAAAAAAAGTAAAAGAAAATATTAAATATTTAATTATTATATCTTTTCTAATAATATATATTTTTTTAACAGACTACCAAGCTAGTGTATTAAGAAGTGTTTCTTTTTTTGTATTAAGTTTTATTAATAAAAAGTATTTGTTAAATATTGATAAAGTAAATTTATTTTTTCTTTCAATAACTATATTAATGTTAATATTTCCTAATTTAGTTTATGATGTAGGCTTTCTTTATTCAACGTCTATTTCATTTACTTTAATTAGATTTTCCAATTTAATAAAAGGTAACTACATAATAAGTTTAATTATTATATCTATAATATCTTTTTTAGTAAGTTTGCCGATAACTATAAATAATAATTATGAAATAAACATATTTTCAATTATAAATAATTTATTTATTGTTCCATACATAAGTTTACTTTTATATCCTTTGAGTATATTAACTTTTTTTATATATCCACTTGATGGATTAATGTTAATATTTTCAAATATTGTTGAAGATATTTCTATGTTTTTAATCAATTTTCAATTAGTCGTACCTAAAATACCAATAATAATAATTATTATTTATTACAGCTGTTTATACATTTTCTTTTCTACATATAAGAAACATTATTTATTATTTGCAATACTTATAATATTTATTAATAAAAGTTTGTATATATTAGATAATAATATGTATATTTATTACCTAGATGTATCTCAAGGAGATTCAACTTTAATAAAATATAAAAATGAAGCAATTTTAATTGATACTGGAGGTAAGGTAAGCTTTAAAACTGAAAAGTGGAAACAGAAAACAAAATACTATATAACAGACTCAACTATGTTGTTTTTAAAAAGCATAGGAATAACAAAACTAAATACACTTATTACTACTCATGGTGATTATGACCATATGGGAGAAGCAACAAACTTAATTAATAATTTTAAGGTAGAGAAAGTAATCTTTAATTGTGGAGAATATAATGATTTAGAGAATGAATTAATCAAAGTATTAGATAAGAAAAAGATTAAATATTACTCATGTATTAAGGAGTTAAATAGTGATAATAATAAATTATACTTTTTACAAACAAAAGAATATGATAATGAAAATGAAAATTCAAATGTAATTTATTTTAAATATAATAACTATAAATTTATGTTTATGGGAGATGCAGGAATAGCCAAAGAAAAAGACATTATAGAAAAATATAACTTATCTAATATTGACATTTTAAAAGTAGGACACCATGGATCTAAGACAAGTAGTAGTGGATATTTCATTGATGAGATAAAACCAAAATATTCTATCATTAGTGTCGGTAAAAATAATCGTTATGGACATCCTAATAAAGAAGTGTTGAATAATCTAGAAAACACAAAAATATATAGAACTGATAAAAATGGAAGTATTATGTTTAAAATTAAAAATAATAAATTAAAAATTAAAACATGCAATTCGTAGGAGGGAGAATGATAATATGAATGAAATAAAAGAGTATACAACAAATTTATTTGAAGACATTAAACATATGGATGAATTTGGTAATGAATATTGGTTAGCAAGAGAATTACAAAACATTTTAGGATATAATCAATGGAGGAGTATAAATGAGTTGATTAAAAGAGCTAAAATTGCATGTTTAGAAAGCAAATACAACATAGATTATCATTTTGCGGTACAACGCAAAATGATAAAACTAGCAAAAGGTGCAACAAGAACTATAATAGATTATAAATTATCAAGATATGCATGTTACTTAATTGTTATGAATGGAAATCCTAAAAAAGAAATTATAGCTTTAGCTCAAACTTATTTTGCCATTCAAACGAGAAAGCAAGAGCTATCCGAAAAAGAATATAATGAACTAACCGAAGATGAAAAAAGATTATATAGAAGAAATCAAGCCAAAAAAGGCAATTATAATTTAAATAAAACAGCAGTTAATAGTGGAGTAAAAGATTTAGCTAGATTTCATAATGCTGGATATAAGGGATTATATAATGGTGAGACAGCAGATGATATTTTTAAAAGAAAGAAGCTAAGATATAGAGAAGATATTTTAGATAACATGGGTAGTGAAGAACTAGCAGACAATATATTTCGAATTGCTCAAACTGATGCTAAATTAAAAAGAGATAATGTAGACAATGAATATACTGCAAATTCGGTTCATTACGAAATTGGGAAAATAGTAAGAACGGCAATTAAAGAAGCAGGTGGAACTGTGCCAGAAGATTTACCAACCCCAGATAGAAGTTTAAAAGAATTAAAAAAATGAAAATTTAAGTATTACTCATGTATTAAGAAATTAAATATTGACGTTTTAAAAGTTGGTCATTATGGATCAGACACAAGTACCAGTGAATATTTTATAAATAAAATAAAATATTTAATTATCTCTGTAGGTAAGAATAATAGATATGGCCATCCAAAAGAATATGTATTAAATATTATAAAAAAATAGTAATGTTTATAGAACAGATAAAAATGGAAGTATTATGTTTAAAAATAAAAACAATAAATTAAAAATTAAAACATATAAGTCATAGAAAGGAGTAATATGAATTATTATAATGAAATTAAGAATAAAATAATTGATAATGAAATATATTCAAAGGTAAAGGATTATTCAAAAGAGAGATATAAGGTCATTACATATTTTGAAATTGGCAAGTTGCTAAATGAAGCAGGTGGAAAATATGGAGATAATATTATAGATGAATATTCTAAAAAGTTAGTTGCTGAAGTCGGTAAAAAATATAATAGAAGAACTTTATTTAGAATGAAAAAATTCTATAGTGTATTTAGTAATGAAAAAGTGACAACAATGTTGACACAATTAACATGGTCACATTATTTACTTTTATTACCAATAAATGACTATGATGAAATAATATACTATATAAATATATCTAAAAATAGTAATTTAACACAAAGACAGTTACAAGATAAAATAAAAAGTAAGGAATATCAAAGAATACCAATTGAAACTAAAAATAAAATAGTTTCTAAAGATAAAGTTGAAGTAAAAGATTTGATTCCTAATCCCATATTAATTAGAAATAAAAATAATATAGAAATAGTTACTGAAAAAGTTTTACATTATTTAATATTAGAAGATATAGAATCTTTTATGAATGAACTTGGTAATTCATATAGTTTTATAGGTAGTGAGTACAAAATTAAAATAGGAGATAGAAATCACCATATCGATTTATTATTGTTCAATATAAAATATAATTGTTATGTAGTTGTGGAATTAAAAGTTACCGAGTTTAAAGTAAAATATATTTCACAAGTTCAAAAATATATGAATTACATAGATAAAAATATAAAAGAAATAAGTAACAATAATACTAAGGGGATATTAATTTGTAAGAGAGAAAATAGATTTGTAATAGAATATTGCTCAGATGAGAGAATTGCTGTTAGAGAATATGAATTAGTATGATATAATATAGATACTGGATGGTGTTATATGAAAATTGAAGAGTTAAAAGAATTACAAGAAAAAGTAGAATAATTAATAAAAAAAAGAAATGAAGTATTAGAGATTCAAGAAGAAATAAAAAAATTAGAAGAAACAGACGAAATTAAAAAATATTTAAATTTATTAAATTTATTCAAAGAAAAAACAACAGGAAGAAATACTGGAATTGAAAAATTTACTAACAAAAAAATTATTGATATTGCAGTAAGTAATACAACAATAACTCCTGATGAGGAAATGTATGTATATATAGGAACGTATAAGTATAATAATGAAATTGACATTGTTCATGGCTCTTGTGATATTTTAGTAAGTAGGAATGACCATAAAGCAAATTATGTTCTATATCAAAACTTAGAAGCTAAATATTATGAAACTGTTCAAATTCCATATACAAAAGCTGACGAATTTGAGTCTACTCATAAAATAATATTTCCACAAAACGTTGCAAATAAACAAAGATATTTTTATGATTTACAATCTGAATATTTTGAAACAATGATTTTTGAATCTCCTGAAAAAGCAAAAGAGAAAGTTAATAGATTAATAAGAAAATAGTATTAGTAAATTGAGGCTTAGAAATAAGTCTTTTTATATAACATTATATTTGATTAAATTCGTATGCATAAACATATGTCACTACATGGAGATTATGATCACATGGGAGAGGAGGTCAATTTAGTTAATGACTTTAAAGTAGAACAAGTAGTATT
>OLGM01000221.1_pt1 | contig 41900 bp, 71 predicted proteins | sample 1606001 | NCBI WGS metagenome assembly OLGM01 (sample SAMN03283294) | human gut metagenome | biome: human-associated habitat; material: feces | host: Homo sapiens | place: Peru | collected 2012
TAATGATTACCATAATACCGCAGTAATGGTCGGTATGGCAGAAGATGCAGAGTTTTATTACAGCATCGCAAGAGATTTTATCCAGGACGAGGACGGAAAGAAATATAAAGTCGCAAAATATTTCATGTCTTGAAAATTTTGTCTTTCGGATTTTTAGAAATCATATATAATATAATTGTAAATGTTCTAAAATACTTTCTTAAATTAGTTTTTCAAATCGTTCTTGTAAAGATTGTCTTTTTAATTCTCACAGATTATTTTTACAGCAAAAAACAGCCCTCTTCCGGGGCTGTTTTTGTTTTTGAATAAATATTCTTTTTGAGATTTTAGTACCGTAAAGTGTGACACAGCAAAAAGTGTCACACCTAGTGTCACACCAAATACCACTTTTTGACCCCATTTTTGCTGTTTTTTTGACAGTTAATTACATATTTTAGAGCAAGAAAAAACCTTGGAATCGTTGAAATTCCAAGGTTTATAAGTTGGTGCGCCATGGGGGACTCGAACCCTCAACCTTCGCATTCGTAGTGCGAAGAAAAATGGCTATTTTTCAATGGTTACAGCTGTTAGTGTCACACCTTGTGTCACACCCTGTGAAATTAATTTTGCCGCTTCGGTCACGTCTGAATTGTCAACATGTGTATATATATTCGCAGTTATGCGTATATCTGCATGCCCCATAAGATACTTTGCTATGCGTATATCCACCTTTTTTCTGCATAAATTGGTACAATATGTATGCCGGAGACAATATGGCACAAAATCATCAGCTAAAGGATAAGGCGGTATTAATTGGTTTCTGTAAGTACGGCATCCCATTTGAATGTTCATCTCTCTTCGCAGTGAATTAAATGCACGCTGAAAACTTTTCTCATCATGCTTATTTCCGTTCTGATTCGGTGCAATATAAGTAAGAGATGGATTGGCTTGTATGAGAGAAAACAATTCATCCGGTATCGGCACATTTCTGTCTGCATTTCCTGTTTTCGTTCCTCTGACGTGCAGCACATTATATTCAAGGTTATCCTCTTTAATTTTTGCAATATCCGTTCTCATGACTTCTCGTGCTTCTGATGGTCTAAGTCCGCAGTAATACATCAAATTGAATACCATGAATCGTGGATTGCTGTTAACAGTAAGAAAACATTCTTCCTCTTCTTTTGTCATGGAGCGTCTTTCGTTCTTTGTTCCGTTCTTGCTTTTCATTAGCCCCTCTGTGGGGTCGTTTGGAATCAATTTATTTTCTTTTGCCGTTCTGAAAATAAAGCGTAATGCTTGATACACTTGGTTGATTTGATATTGCGAATTGCCCTCTTGATAAGCAAGAACTGATTGACAATCTATAGGCTTGATTGATTTAAGGGGTCTATTTCCGATATGACGGAGAATACAGTAATTAATACGTGATACATACTTTTTTCTTGTTATTTCGCTTTGCCCTGTTTTGTATGTGGCAATACATTTTTCCGTCCAGTCTTTTACCATCATATTTCCGGACACAACCACTTTTCCCTCTTCCAGGTCACGAATCTTATTTGCCATATTTATAATGGCTTCTTTTTCGGTTTTCCCCCTGACAGCGTACCGTTTACCCTCAAAGGTAAATGTTTTTCTGATGTAATCCATGATTTACTCCTTAATTACCTCGAATTCGGTGCAATTAAAGCCCGACATTACTGCCGGGCTAATTTTACCAACATCTTGAACATGCTGTATATCCTTGAGCAATAGCATTTTTCTTACTAATGGAGTAGCAACTATTCCATAGATATTGACAACCATACCTGTGATATTTAGAACCTGTTTCTGTTATATATACTGTTGTAGATACCTCTGCTTTTGGTTTTGGTATTTTAGAAGAACGCCATTTGCTCAATTTGCTTGCTTTGTAATTGGATGCAACGGCTTTTAATTTGTAGTAGTATCTGACACCCTTTTTGACGTTATAGTCAAAAAAGTATTCGTCTGATGTAGAAGTATAATAATTAAAGTCTCCATCCTTTGACGTTGAGCGATATATTTTGTATGTCTTTGCATGGCGAACACCATGCCACATAACAATCACACTGCTTGAATCATGCCAAATATCATCAATAACGGGTCTTTTTAGCCTTTCTTGTGCAGGAAGAAAGGCATATGCAGGCACAAATGATGTAGTAGCAATAACAATGGAAAGAACAAGTGATACAATTTTCTTTTTCATTTCATTCTCCTATTCATCGAACATCGCATGAGTGCGACGTTCTATTTCTCCGACCGATAACCCATTGTGGAAGTCGTTGTTCGTGATGTGTGCAACTTCGTGCCTAAAAGTACGAATTTGTGCTTCTTCTGATAGATTCGAATTAATAATAATGGTGTAGAAATCTTCTCCATTATCAAACTTGCAGAAAACAGCACCCCTAAAATCACACTCTAACGATTTGAAAACGACTTTCACGTTTTCTTCTTTCATTAAGCATCACTCCTTTTTTAATACATAATATAGAGATTCGATACGATCTTTAGGCATATCCTTAACAATATCAAATAACGCTTTCAGTTCTTTGTGATGTAATATTTCTTCTGCAATCTGATTTGCTTCTCTGTCAGCATAATATCCGCTGTCCGGTTCTTCGCCAGTAAGGATATAGTCGGTAGATACACCAAAGTATTCAGAAAGTTTTAACAGACTTTCTGCAGATGGTGTTCTTGTTTTCCATTTGTTAGCATTCTTTTCTCCGATTCCTACTGCTATCTCCATGTCTTTAATAGTGACACCTTTTTTCTTGCACAATTCCTTGATTCTTTCGTAAATATTCATGGCAAAACCTTCCTTTAAAAAAGTAGTACAGAATTACGAAAAACATATTGACGTTCGTACAAATGTATGGTAATATAAAAACATAGTTAGTAATAATGTACGAATGAATGTTATTCCGTTTTCTATTATCTTGTGTGGTTACTTGAATAATAGAACAAATTACGTCAGATGTCAATATTTTTTCGTAACTTCTTACTACAAATAATGCAGAGGTGGAGATGGAAAAGAAAACAAAAGAAGAATGGCTTTCATATAAAGAGCGGAAAGCTAAAAAGAAAGCCATTCAGAAAAAAATCTTGCAGATCATGAAGCCGATAACGGCGGCAATGTGGATTTTCATAGGAATAGTTGCACTATTGCGATTAGTCCACCGATAAGAAAGGAGAACAATAACACCATGAAAAGCATGTTGAAAACAGCGCAAGAAGAACAAGAAGCTGCTCAAAAAGCATTTGAACGGCGAAGAGCGATAATCAGATATACGCTTTCGCTGTCAAGCCTTGCGGTATCGGTAACAGCGCTGATTATAGCACTACGCTTACAATAAGCGAAATTATGGAAACTATGATAGCAATAACCGATTACCACCTCAAAAGCATTATAGCAAAAAATTACGAAAGGAGAGAATATGATTTACAAAAACATAGAATTTTACGCAAAAAAGCGTGGAATGTCTATAAGAGAAATCGAAAGACGTGCCGGTTTGGCTAGGGGTCATATAGAAAAATGGAAACGAACATTTAACCCGAGTCTTACAAGCCTGCAAAAAGTAGCGGATGTGCTTGGTGTAACAGTCAACACGCTGCTCAAAGAAAGAAAGGACTAAAAAAGATGAACAGACAAGAACTGATTAAGGAGTTTAAAACATTGAACGGTTCATTGTTTATCACAAGAAATGAGCTTGCAAAAGCAATGAACTACAACGATCCACATTGTGTTGACAGGTTCTTATACGGACTTGAAAGAGTGGGAAAGAAATATTTCATTCCAGATGTTGTATCGGCATTAAAAAGAGAAAGTAGGGTGGCACAATGACAGATATTAAAGACAGATTGGTAAGTCTTGCAAAAGAATACCAAGAGATTCACGAAAAAACAAGTCTTTGTGGAGTTGACCAAGACCGTGTGCATCTTCTGAAAAGGTCTTTTGATGAACTCTTCCCGGAAGAAGATGCCCAATATTACGTTGATGACAAAGACGATTACTTTGTGAAATACACAGAATATGATGGAGTAAAGTTTATCTGCGTACTGACACGGGAGGAATACGAGAATGAAAAAGTATAGAAAAACAGGAAAAGGACTTCTCGGAGTCTTAGACAGAAGCAAAACAGGCATTATCACAATGACTGTAGCAACAACTATGCTTGCATCATTCAGCTTTGCTTCTGCGGATGCATTAGAGGATGCCAAGATGCAAGACAAGCTTGTAACCGAAAGAACAGTGAAAGCGGTTGAATACATTCCGTATCAGCCGAAAAACGAAACAAAGTACACGCACAGTATGGATGAAATGCTGTATAAGCAGTGCAAAAAATACGGAGTAAATGATGTACTGGCAATCGCAATCGCAAGACTGGAAACAGGACATTATGCATCAGATGCGTTTACCATTCTTCATAACTGGGGCGGAATGACAAGCGGAAATGGATATTACATTTACGAATCCGAAAAAGCCGGAGCGAAAGCATTCGTACAGATGCTGAAAAGATACTCCGATAACGGAATGACAACCCCGGAAGCAATGCAGAAGAGATATTGCCCGGATAACGAAAACTGGGCGAAGATGGTTCGCAAACTCATGCAAGAGGTGCAAGCATGATGGTATGTAATGACTGCAATGCACAATTTCTTGTAGCCGCTACAAGAGCGGAAAGCGTGGGGAATCCTTGGGGAGTACCTGCAACAAGACGTATTAATGTATGCCCGATGTGTGGTAGTGAAGAAATCGAAGAAGCCACACAATGCAGAGCCTGTAATGAGCCTTGCCCGGTCGGGGATAACCTTTGTGAGGATTGCAGAACAAGCTTTGATGTAATGCTAGAAAGCTTTATCAAGTCTGCAAGCGAAAACTACCACTTAACTTACGATGAGGTGCAAAGCGAGATCGCAGATGCACTGGAAAGGATGTGAAAATGATTCAGATTGATATGAAGAAGTCAGAAGAGATAACCCTTAATGGCGAATATTCAACCGTTATGGCAGAGCTGACCGCCGCCATTAGAGACATTAGAAAAAAGTATCCGGAAGATGCATCGGACGAAGATTTTGAGAAAGCCATTAAGCTTTCGAAGATGGACAGCGAGGAACTTGTAGCAGAAGCTAGAAACATCTTAAGGGATATTATTAAAGAAATTGTAGGAGAAAAAAATGAATAATCTTGAACTTTATGATAAATTCCGAAAAGTCCCTGATACGGCAAAGAAAAACATTGGCGGTGGCAGACTTAAAGGAATGACCGACATCAATCCGATGTGGCGAATCAAAACACTTACCGAAGAATTCGGAATTTGCGGTTTTGGTTGGTATTACGAGATTACCGATAAATGGATAGAAACGTCAATGGCAAAAGATGAAATCACTGCAAATGTAAAGATAAATCTTTATGTAAAACGTGACAATGAATGGAGCAAGCCGATTGTAGGCATTGGCGGTTCAATGCTTGTAGCAAACGAAAAGAACGGACTATACGTGAATGACGAGTGTTATAAAATGGCTTTGACTGACGCCATTTCTGTTGCTTGTAAATCACTTGGAATTGGTGCAGATGTATATTGGAATAAAGACAATACAAAGTATAATGACGGCAAAAAAAATCAGGCAGTTGCACCGAAAGAGAAAACTTTAACCTATCGGGAAAAGCTAATCATCTATGCGAAAGAAGCCGGCATCCCATTTGCAGAACTGGCGAAAGATTACGACTTGAACAGTAAGACAACGGAAGAAAGATTTAAGGAAGTATTGGAGGATTTAGAGAAGTAATGCAGGACGTAACAAAAGATAGAGATAAATATATAGGCGGTTCTGATATAGCTGCTATTCTCGGAATTTCAAAATTCAAAACAAGATGGCAGCTACTCAAAGAGAAAGCCGGAATTGAATATTCGGACTTTACCGGCAATGCCTATACCGAATACGGAAACGTGATGGAAGATAAAATCCGTCAGTGTGTAAGCATCATCGAGAACACAGAGTTTGTGGAAGATAAAGTCATTGATGGGGATATGAGATACCACGCTGACGGTGTATCCCACGACACACAAACAGTACTGGAAATCAAAACAACATCTACGATTCACGATGATGTAGACGAATATGATTACTACTTATGCCAGCTTCTTACCGGAATGGAAATGTACGGATATGAGAACGGAATTCTAGCAGTATACGAAAGACCGGAAGATTTCTCGGAAGTATTCGACAAGGGCAGAATGACGATGTACAAAGTCAAATTGAGTGATTATACCATGTGGCTTGAATACATCCATTCGGAAATTGACCGGTTCCGTGATGACTGGGCGAGACTGAAAGAAAATCCATTTATGACAGAAGAAGAACTACAGCCAAAAGAAGTTGTAGACATCGCAACCAAGGTCATCAATCTTGAAGCACAGCTGACACTGTTCAAGGAAATTGAAGCGGAACTGAAAGAAGCTAAGGCAGAACTGAAAAAGAACATGGAAAAATACCATGTTAAAAAGTGGGAGACACCAAGCGGAATAAAAATTACTCTTGTTCCGGATGGAGAACCGACCACTAAAAGAGAATTTAATGCAAAGCAATTCAAGGAAGATAACCCGGAACTGTATGACAAGTATTGCGATGAAGTAACGAAGAAAGGCAAAGCGGGATATGTGAGAATCACAACCCCAGGTAAATAACATGAGCATGAAAGAGCATACACAGATTGACCGCTGGACCTATAAGCGAGTGCGTGAACGTGATGGTGGGTGCTGCATCCTATGCGGCAGACCTTGGTATCTGCAATGCGCTCACTATATCGGCAGAGCGCAAGGCGGTAAAGGCATCCCACAAAATCTCGTCATGTTATGTGCTAAGTGTCATCAAGACTATGACAATGGAGCAATGAGAAATGATTATGGGATGGCTATTAGAGATTATCTCAAAAGCTGGTATCCGAACTGGAATGAAGCAGATCTAGTATATGACAAGTACGAATGGTTAAAGGTGGCGCAAGATGAAGCTGAAAGCGAAACCACGGATTGAACTACTATACAAACAAGATAATATCATAATTCCTTGTTGTAAGGGTCAAATTCGAGTTCTAAACGAGTTTTTAGCCAGTGTCGGAGAAATAGACACTGGCAAGGAATATACCGTTAAAATCGAGCCTGTGAAGCGGAAAAGAAGCCTTGACGCGAATGCATATTGTTGGAAACTCTTAGGAGCGTTGGCAATGGAGCTGAGTAAGGAAAGTCCAACAAAAAAAGAAGATCTTTACATGAAGTACGTCAGAGATTACGGAATATATGAGATCGTACCGATTCGGGAAGATGCAGCCGACAGATGGATTAAAAACTGGGAGCAAAAAGGGCTTGGCTGGGTATGCGAAAGACTAGGCAAATCCAAGCTTCCGAATTATGAAAATATTGTCTGTTACTTCGGCAGTAGCACCTATGACAGTAAAGAAATGTCAAGACTGCTCGATGCAATAATTGAAGATTGCAAAGCACAAGGAATCGAAACAATGACACCAAACGAAATCGAAAGGTTAAAGCAAACATGGCACTAATAGACAAGGATTACTGCAAAGGCTGTAAATACTTTAAGGGATGGCAAGCATCGACTTTGAAACATTGTGATTATATTAGTATCACAGGCAAGCCAAGACCATGCCCGGCAGGAATAGGCTGCACCGCTAAATGCGAAGCGAAACCGGATAGACAAGTTATACATTTTGCAAAGAAGAAAAAGAAAGAGGGTGGTTGATATAGGATTTATAACAATCGACCGAAAACTTTTCACTCATTGGCTGTGGGATGACAAGCCCTACAGCAAAGGTCAAGCATGGATAGACCTAATACAACTTGCGAATTACGAAGATAAACAAAGGCTCTACCACAATGACATAGTCACTGTGACGAGAGGTACGATAGAGACAACAGTCTTGAGTCTTTCCTCACGATGGGAATGGTCCTGGCATAAGGTTGATAATTTTATAAAACTGCTTGAGAAGCAAAAAATGATAACAACCAAAAAAGCCGATAGGGTGGTTTTCATCACAATCGTAAATTATGACAAGTACCAAATGACCGCGAAATCAGATGCGACAAAAAGTGCGACATCGGAGCGAACTGAAAGCGAGTCAGAAAACGTTGAAATATCAACGAACAATAAACCGATTGTTAAAGATATGAACAATCAAAAAGCGAACAAAAAGCGAGATGGATGCGAACAAAAAGCGAATATACCAATAAAGGAAAAAAAAGAAATAAATAAAATAAACCAAAAACGCGCGCGCACGCGCGAGGGTGCAGATACTGATTGGTTCTTTAAGCAAGTTTCGCCAGAGCTAGAAGATGCCGTTGTGAAATGGCTTGCCTATAAGCAAGAAAGACGGCAAGCATATCAGCCAACAGGCTTGAATACTTTGCTTAAACGAATTCTTGAACGTTCTAGGCAGTACGGAGATGCAGCAGTAATTGAGCTGATAGAGGATTCCATAGCTAACCGGTATCAAGGCATTATTTGGGATAAAATCAAAGCACCTAAACGAACTGGTTCGCTTGATGCAAGCATCGAAATGATGAAAGGGTGGTTGAATGAATAAGGCAGAATTTGCAACGCTGGCGGCAACGATGAAAGCTGCTTATCCGCATAGGAATTTCCTTGACAGTAGCCTTGCGATGGATGCATGGTACGATGCATTATCAGACTTGCCATGCGAAGTCGCAAATGCGGCAGTCAAAACGATGGTACTAACCGAAGAATTTCCGTCTATAGCAATTATTCGCAGAATTGCAGTAGATGTGCAAGGTACAGCCGATTATGACTGGTCAGACGGATGGAAACAGGTTAAAAAGGCTATCAGTGCATACGGCATGTATGACGAATCCGGAGCGCTGAAAAGCATGGATGAAGCAACAAGGGAAGCAGTGAAAAAGCTTGGATGGCAGTCAATATGCCAAAGCCCGGCAGACAGCGAAGAAACGCTAAGGGCACAGTTCCGACAGGTATATGAACTAACCGCGAACAAGAAAAAAGAAGCTGCATATTTGCCGGAAAATCTACGGAATCAGATTGCCGGACTGAAAATGATTGGAGGACAAAATGACATTAATCGAGCAAATAGCGAACCATTACGGATTGAAAGACCAATGTGATCAGACGATCGAGGAAATGGCAGAACTGACAGTAGCAATTCGGAAGTTTTGGAGATATTCCGGATATGATGCCGATACGATAAATTCGCTAAAGGACAATATCGTGGAAGAAATCGCAGACGTTGGAATTATGCTTGATCAACTTCAAATTCTATTCGATGTCGAGAAAGAAGTAAAGGTGGTCAGAGCCGAAAAATTATTAAGACAGAAAGAGAGAATGAAAGCATGAATGTAGTTGCATTAATTGGCAGAACAACAAAAGACATTGAGTGTACATACACACCGCAGCAGATGGCAGTAGCAAGATTTACACTGGCGGTAGACGATGGATACGGAGAGAAGAAGAGAACAAACTTTATCTCTTGCGTGGCATTTGGGAAAACCGCTGAAAACTGCCAACTTTACCTCAAAAAAGGCAAGAAAGCAGGTGTTCAAGGTCACATTCAGACTGGAAGTTATGAAAAGAAAGACGGAACAAAGGTATTCACAACAGATGTGATCGCTGACCGAGTAGAATTCCTTGAATGGAGCAAAGAAGATCACGGAGATATTGGAGCTGCTACACCAAGTGGATTCGCAGAACTGGACGAGGATATACCGTTCTAGGAGGGCGAAAAATGAAAGAGTTGAGGAAATGCCCGGTATGCGGAGAATTGTATATCGCAAAACGCAAAGATAAAATGACTTGTTCTCCGACCTGCAGCAAGCGTTACCGCAAAGAGGAATTCAAAGAAATTATGACAATACCCGCAAGGCAGAAATTTGATTTAAGAGTCGGAGATTTCATCTATGCGAAAGACCGCAATGCCGAAAGCACAAAGGACTATAAATTCAGAATAACAAGAATTTATGACCATTTCTTTGAAGCTCAAAAGCTAAGTAGCGGACTTATACGAAGCTGGACGAAGGGAGCCTATACCGCCGGGGAAGTGAGGAAAGCTGAATGACAAACAGTAAAGCTAAAGGAGCAAGGTTTGAGCGTGAGCTTGCCCGAAGATTAAGAGTATACGGCTTCGATGCCCGGAGAGGTCAGCAGTTTTGCGGAGCAAATGGGGACGCAGATGTAGTAGGACTGCCGGGCATCCATATTGAAGCAAAGCACCAAGAGAAGATGCATCTGTATGACTGGATGGAGCAAGCCGAAAGAGATGCAAGAGCGAATGAACTTCCGGCAGTGTTCCACAAGAAGAACGGAGCGGAAGTCTTGGTAACAATGACATTCGATGATTGGATGCAGTTATATATGGATAAGGGAAGATGCGTAGATATAAATTCAAGAAGAAGTACTCGCAAACACGCTGGGGATGCGTATTAACAAATGCCAATGTATATGCCGTTGATAGCGAGAGCGTACCAGGGCTGTATTATGTGGCTGACAATTACCACATGGCGGTTATTCGCAATGAAGATGCTGCCATGTGGGAGATTGAAAAAACACCCATAGAAGCCGGAAGATTTATTGAAGAAGTTAAAGAAGAAATACTGGAAATTTATGAAGATATTCAAAGTTTGAAATTAATGGAAGTAAGGTACGGAGAATGACACCAAGAAGAGATCAATTATCCCCGAAGTCAGTGCTTGCCTGGTTAAGGCAAACCCGAAAGCTGATTGAACGAAGAGGAAATGACAAAACAGTAAAATTCCAAGTTCATTATATGTTTAAGTACATTGAACAGCTAGTGGAATATCAAGACCCATTACCACCGCAGATAGACAGTGAGGATGGTTCACAATTTACATGCAGACGCTGTAAAAAGGCAATGCAGACGGATGAAGGCGGGGCAGAAGATTATATATTTTGTCCGCTGTGCGGTCAGAGATGGAAAGGAGAAAAGAAATGAAAATTAAAGGAATGGATAAGGATATGAAATGCAGAGGATTTCAATTCGAAATCGGCAAGGAGTATAAGATAGAGCATGACGGAAAGCCGTTGGAATTGTGCAGTGATACTGTTTTTCATTACTGCGACAGCCTGCGAAAAGTACATGAACATTATTCTTGTAATGACAAGGAACTGAACAGATTCTTCGAAATCGAAGTTTTGGGGGAAGAAGTGACCGATGGTCAGAAATGCGGGAGCGACCATATTAAGATTGTTCGTGAGATAGTCGGAGAGGAACTGAAAGCAATGAAAGGCATGGTTAACGGGAACACCGGAGTGTTCAACACCGGGGACTGTAACACCGGGCATGGGAACACCGGGGACAAGAACACCGGGGACAAGAACACCGGGGACAAGAACACCGGGGACAGGAACACCGGGTATGGGAACACCGGGGACAAGAACACCGGGGACTGGAACACCGGGGACAGGAACACCGGGTATGGGAACACGATAGATGGGTCTAACGGTGTATTTTGCACCGAGCCGGATATGAATATTAGAATATTCAATCGACCATCCGGAATGAGCCTGCAAGATTTCTACAGAAGCAAGTATTATGTGGCATTATGCAGTGCCCCGTTTGTGTTGACAGAATGGATTCTGTACACAGAAAAAGAGAAGAAAGCTGACCCAGAAAAAGAAATGATCGGAGGTTACCTGAAGGAATACACAATGCAAGAAGCATGGACTAATTGGTGGGAGAAAATGTCGGAAGAGAATAAGAAAATTGTGCAGGAAATTCCGAATTTTGATGCCGAAGTATTCAAGGAGATTACAGGAATTGAGGTGTAATGATGAAAAACTTCATTAAATGGGAAGATGAAGAACCATGGGAGGTGCAAGTAAATGACTAATTACGAAAAACACAGAGCAGAAATCGAGCCGATTACAAGAATGGGAAGAAAGGTTGCCGTTGAAAGAGCAACAAATATAATTTGTGCTTGCGGGGGCATGAGATGTGGCGACTGTTTATTTTATGCCTATTCTAATAAAAAAACTTGTGATGAACTTGCTCTGGCATGGGCTGCTGCCGAGTGCATCGAGCCGGAATTTGATTGGACAAAAGTTCCAATTGACACTCCGATTTTGGTAAAAGATTTAGAACGGAAAGAATGGTCACGCAGGTATTTTTCGCATTATGAGAACGGTAGAGTTTATGCCTTTGCCGGTGGACAAACATCATGGACTGCCTATGATGACTGGAAGAGCTGGAACTATGCAAAATTAGCGGAGGTAAACGATGGAATTTAATTATTTAGTTGAAAAAACAAGAATGTTAAATAGTTTGGGAAGAACTTATGGAAAGTGTGCTGGTGTACTTTGTCAAAATTGTCCATTATATTTACAAAATAAATTAAGCTGCACTTGCTATGACTTTGAAGCGGAACACCCTGTTGAAGCTACCGAAATCGTTCGAAAATGGGCTGAAGAACACCCGCGAAAAACTAGGAAAGATATTTTGTTTGAGAAATTCCCGAAAGCAGAAATTTGCAAAGACGGGTCTCCACGTTCTTGTTGTGTTGAACTTGGAATGATACCAGAAGAACAGTGCAACGAAAATTGCATGGAATGTTGGAATACGGAGGTAAACGATGGATATTGATTATTTAAAAACAGCATTATATGAACGTTTCCATGAGGATGAGACTGATATCACAATGGTTCCATTAGGAGAAGTTATCAAGTTTTGCGATGAATTATTGCGTATCGAAGATGAAGTAAAGGAGAGTGAAAAGGAATGAAACACATAGAGACGAGTGGATGGTGCATCAGTGACAATGGCGAATGGTTCACTGATGGGTACTATAGCAGAGAAGAAGCCATTGAAGAAGTCAGAAAAGAATACGGATGTGGATATATCGGTAGAAAGGTTCATATAGAATTTGACAAACAGGATATTTTGATTCCGGATATCGAATATGAATTGGGCGAAAAATTACATGAAGAGGTTGGCGAAGTGTCTGAAAGTTGGGAAATTCCTAAAGACCTAATGAAAAAATTTGCCCGTAAATACGAAAAATTTGTCATTGATTTTATCAATGAAAACGACTTGCAACCGACTTGTTTCAAGGTGGTAGACATCGAGGAAGTAAAGGAGCGTGAGTAGGAATGATTGTTAAGATTAGCAATACAAGCAGCTGGGGAAAACTTAATTTACAAGATTTTCAAGGACTTTTGGATCCTTTCAATTTGAAAATTCATGATGAAAAGTGCGGACTTGCTTCTGCAACAATAGAAATTAATAGTTTGCAGGATATTGTCGATATAGCGAGCATAGAAGCAAAAGGAATTGTTGTAACAAAATCTGCGGAAGATGTATTCATTGAAATTTATGATGATTGGAGAGAGTAATGACAGAAGAAAAGATTTATGAATATAAAGGCAAGATATACTGTGAAGAAGATTTGTCAATGGAGCATGATAACTATGGTGGAGATCTGTATGATTTGTACTGGGAACTTAAAAAAGATGGGAAAGCAAACGAAATTACAGAATATTACACATATGGTAGCGAGCTTTATTACGACAGCCCGGAAGAATTGATTGAGGAAGAATTCAGTAACCTAAGGTCAGCCATAAAATCGTTGCAAAGCGAAATGAGAAAGGAATAAAGCATGATTGAATTACAACAAGGTGATTGCCTTGAGCTAATGAAAAACATTCCAGATGGCAGTATTGACATGATTCTATGCGATTTACCGTACGGATCTACAAGAAACAAGTGGGATTCTGTAATCCCGTTTGAACCATTATGGTGTCAATATGAACGAGCGATTAAAGACAATGGTGCAATTATATTGTTTGCAAACGGTATGTTCACTGCTGATTTAATGAAAAGTAATTGCAGTTTGTGGCGATATAATCTTATTTGGGAGAAAACACAACCGTCAGGGTTCTTGAACGCAAAGAAGATGCCACTTCGCACACATGAGGATATCTGCGTATTTTACAAGTCTCTGCCGACATATAACCCACAAAAAACTACTGGACATAAAAGAAAAGTGTCAAAAGCGGCGCACAAGCGAAATTGCAAAGAAACGACCAATTACGGATTATTCGGACTTACAAGTTACGATAGTACAGAGCGATATCCAAAATCAATCGTGATATTTGCGAAGGACACACAAAAAGAAGCATTGCATCCGACACAAAAACCTATTGCTCTTTTGGAATGGTTGATTAAGACATACACAAACGATGGGGACACGGTGCTTGACAACTGCATGGGTAGCGGCAGCACAGGGGTTGCCTGTGTGAACACAAACAGAAATTTTATAGGTATGGAACTTGATGAAGGCTATTTTGAGATAGCAAAAAAGAGAATTGAAGAAGCAGCATCAAGTGAATATGATCCATTTGCAAAGGATGGCGATCAGAAATGATGATAGTATGTGATAGATGCAGAAAAAATACTGTTGATTACGAAACAAGAAAAGACTGGAAACATATAGAAGTATCTGAAAAAGGTTATGGAAAATTGTGGGATCTTTATTTTTGTAAAGAATGCTCAAATGCGTTTTTTGATTTTTTAAATAATAATGGAGGTGAGCAGGAATGAACTGGTGCGAAATACTGAATATGTGGTGCGACGATATTGATGCAGAAGATATGGAGTTAATAGGTTGCGATGGTAATTGTAATGCTTGTTTTGATAGCGAGGAAGGTGAGAAATAATGACATATGAAGAAGCAATGGATATAGGTTTAAGTATCGTGGATCAGTTAAGATCTGGCAGCACGGTAACGATCAGACCAACATCAGAAAACATAGAATTTTTGTCACTGTGTGCGGAATCGGCAGGATTTCAAGAACCGAGAAAACCTAAAATCACGATTTACAACGCTTTTTGCCCACAATGCGATTATTCATTCGGAGCAGAGGTTGCAATGGACGCAATCAAAAGACCGTATTGGCACAGAAACTGTCCCGTGTGCGGGCAAACCATAGATTGGAGTGAGGCAGAATGACAAACAGAGCATACATAATCTATCTACTGCTGGACGGATTGGGAAACGAAGCAGATTCCAAGCGCATAAGTAGTGATGACGACGGTGCATCATATGAAGCAATGGTATATTACAATATCGCTTGCCCTTATTATGAAGGTGATAAAAGATGTCATTGTAAAAATCACGACATTGGCAGAGATACTTGCTATGCCTGCAAAGAAGAATGGCTCAATAACGAGGTGGAACAATGACAACAGAAGAAGCAATTAAAATCCTAGACCCGGCAACAACCCGGGATGCCCTCTGGGAGATAGAATACTATGCAGGATTCAAAGGCGAAGAAGCGAAGATGGCAGCTGTAGAAGAAGCCTGCCGGATGGCAGTGGAAGCGTTGAAAGGAGAGCAAAAATGACAGAAACAGAAAAAGATTTTAATGATAGTGTTAGTGCAATTAACGAAGTGATAAAAAAAGCAAAAAATACATGGATTGAATTCCAAGACGAGAAAGAATGCATTCACTGGACAATCTGCCGGGATCTGCACGACACCTACAAGGCTAAAAACGCCGATTATGGAGACAGTTTTGCAATGGTGCGGAATAAGTATCCGAATGCTATTCTAATCAGGCTGAACGACAAGCTGAACCGCCTTGAAACGCTGATGAATGGGGCAGAAAGGCATGTACAGGACGAATCAGTGGATGATACGCTGCTGGACCTGGCGAACTACTGCATTATGGAGTTAGTGGAGCGCACGCACGAAGGAAGGAAACCGGATGATTATTAGAGGGGGTAGATGCGTTGGAACATTTCATACTTAGAGCTTGGGCTCCAGCGTTGATACGAATGTATCTGAAACCGATACTAAGCGAAGAAGAACTGCAAAACGAGCTTGAAAGAGTGAAAAATATGGATGAAGAAAAACTAGCAGAATACGTAAAAGCTATAGTGGGGGAGGGAGAAGATGATTGAAACCGGTTTTTACGAAAAAAGCATGGAAAGAAAGGAACGATTCTACAAGCTGATAAATGATTTCATATCAGAATGCGAAAAAAAAGGAATAAAGACACATTTTACTGACGATTCCCATACAAGGACAATAACGATAGGCATAGAAAAAAATGGCGCGGCTGCTGCGCTTTCTTATCCGAAAAAAATTGCGTATTTTGAATATGACATTGCAGATATAGAGCAAGGTTTGTCTGATATGTTTCAGTTATTTGAGAAAAAATACGAGGAGAAAAAACATGATAGAGAAATATTATAATTTCGATGTTGACAGGTTTCTAATAGATCACGATGAGAATTTACGGAAGTTGTCAGAACTGAAATCAGAAAAAGAAGCTGCTGCCGATTCCGGCGGCATGGACTATTCCCATGTTCGCGGCAGCGGAATATCGGACCCGACCGCGCAGCGGGCGCAGCGCAGGGAAAAAATCGACTGGGAAATCAGGGAATATCAAGAATATCTGAATGCCTATGACAAACTGACTGCCGATTTAGATTCAGACGAACTATTGATGATTCAGTACATAGCGCAGCAAAAGGGAACAAAGAACTTTGAGGACCTCAAAAATGCGCTAGGATACGACAGAACTGCAACCTATGACCGATTGAGCAAGTTGAGAAAAAAACTCCGTGAAATCGCCGATTACAAGGTCATAGAAAGGGGATAAAATGGACAGAATAGGAGAAGTGTTCAAAAAACTAGGCTATGAGTCACCAATTAGAATCATTTATGACGGAATAGACAAGCAAAAAGAACAGATCGAAAACGATGTCTATTCATTTGTCAGAAAATATGGCATCTATGTCGAAAAAGACGAACTGATAAAGGCATTGGAGTACGATCGGCAGCAGTATGAAGCAGGCTTTGCGGACGGGAGAAAAAGCGTAAAGATTGAAACCACAGAAGAAATTGACCGGCTGATCGCAAGGCTTGAGGAACTGAAAAAAGAGTTATAAGAAAAAAGCAAGGTGCTATGCCTTGCTTTTTTCAACGCTACCATTCGCGAGTTAAAACGACCATTTCGTTGTCTTTCTCGTAAATCTTTGCCCACATGCAATCAGCTGTTTTCCTGAAACCGTCACGTTTTAACCCTCTTTCAAGTTGTTGCATTTCCTTTTCTTCATAACAGTTCATTTCTTTTCTCATTTTCATTACCTCCGTTTCGCTCTTGCTCATCAGTGCCGGACTTGTACCGGCAGACGGGGCGAAAAGTCATTTTTCCCATGCTTTTCGCTCAATATCCTTGCTGCACTTCCAGTGCGGGTTTGCTTTCCGCATTGATTCATAGTCTGCAAGGGCTTTGTTTCGCTCTGTGCCGCTGTAATTTGTGCTTTCGGTTATCTGCTCTGTGCCATCATCGAAAACCATTGATATTGTGATGTAGTAGAACACTTTCGAGTCCCGCCAGCGTCTTTCCCTCCGCAGCTCACACTTTGTATAAAATCCCATCGTTGCGAGCTGTTCCATGCGTTCCGCAAGGCTTTTGCGGTACTGCTTCAACGCTGTTATGTAATGCGTTAGTTGTGCGATGTCCTCTGCTGCTCTGCGGTCGGCAGCTAATAGGTCAGCTCCTGTTGTATAGATTTTCGGTTCATAGGTGTATGTGGTCATGTGGTATTCTGTTACTCCGTCTTTTGTGGTTGTGTACATGTTTTCCTCCGTTCCTGCCGGGCTTTTGCCCGCCCGGCGGGGCTATTGATTAAGCTAACTGCATCTGCTGTTGAAACTGGAAACTAACGCTGCCGTATGTTTCTCTGATTTCTTCTATGCTGCTTGTTTTTTTGTGGTATCTCTTGCCGTCCTCCGGGTAGTGCCATGACCACATGCCTTTTTTAGCGGACCACTTGCAGCCGATAGCCTTCAACTGGTCTTTATGCGGCTTTGTGTCTCCGCTAATCCATAACCAGCGACCGCATAATTCCACGTTCAAGCCCATTTTTAACAGTTCGGATACGATGTTGATGAAATCCTCCGGGCATTCACTTGTTGATTCTGTAGCGGTGTAAGTCTCCTGTTCCGGCTTGTGGCTGGTGTGGATGTCCTTATATCTTTTGTGCAGCTCCGCATATTCTGCGTTGATCTGCTTCATGATGTCATCGCTGCCGCCGGTAATGTCTGAATGGTATTTCTTCGCTAATGCGAAATACTGTTTCTTTAATTCTTCTATTGTGTTGATGTTGCTAAAATACTTCATTTTTTCATTCCTTTCTTGGTTGGCATACACTGCAAGCGGTGTATATATTTTTTAGGGATTGTTATTTCCCTAAAAAATCTTCGATATACTCTTTTATGATGCCCGCTTGTGATATGCCATCTTTTTTACACTTTGTTTTGAAATCCACTGCCATTTTTTTTGGCAATCGGATTGTTATTGCTGTTAGGTTTTCGGCATCCCATTTGCGGTTAGCAATTTTCTTTGCTTCCGTATATTTCTGTGCCATTTTTATGCTCCTGATATGTTTTGATTGTTTTGTCCGCTTCGTGATGTCTTGCCCATTTATTTTGCCTTTCTAAGATAAATTCTTTCTTCGCTTTCTCCGGAAAGGGCATATATTGCGCTGTTGTATCCGCCTTTGATTTTAACAGCTCTGTTATTGTTATCAAAAATACCTCTTACTTCGTTCGGGGTATATCCTACACTCCAACCTTTCGGAAGTTCAACTTCTCTTGTTTTTAGCACATCTTGATTCACGTACTGATTGCTGACTGGTTCAGCTGCCGTCCATGCTTCCCATGCTACTGAACCATTTTCTATTGACTGAATATAATATAATTCTGCTTTCATTTTTTTCTCCTTTCGCTCGGCTCTTGCCGTTCCGATTTTTCGTTGTGGCTATAGCATAGCACCGCAAGCGGTGTATGTCAACACCTTTTTCAAAACTTTTTCAAACTTTTTTTCAAAAACCTCTGAAACTATTGAAAAATGCGGACTTTCCGCGGATGCGGATTTTTAGAAATGTGTTATAATAATAGTGTGGATAGTTGATTTTCTACATTTTTTTCATCCTCCTTTCGGTATCCCTGCGGGGCGGGGGAAATGATCCGGTATGTATTATTAGTGGGAAATAATGCAGCCGGATTTTTTCGTTCGGGGGAAATGCTCAACGATTCTTATATAATCAGATACCATATCAGCCTATAGGGCATTGCATCGGGGCATATATAGGTAGGGCAGCCGATCGGGGCGGGATATAGCATAGTTATCACTCATTACCCCATAGTAACGGCAATACAAAACTGTATTTATTCAGAATGCTTTTTTCAGCTCAGACTTTTTTCGCATAAAATAGTAGATAATGAATGCAGAATCAAGAGGGGGGAACGGGCTCTCATAGATGTACCGCCGACAAAAACTGTCGGCTTCTTTTTTTATAACCATTCAACTATTCCCTAAATCATAATTTACGGAATAGTTAAGCAAGCAAGCAGAAAAGCCTACAACCATTGCGGTTACTGGTGTGCAGCCTATACCATAGCATTATATCCCGCAATAATTTTTTCCTTTGACCGGCTCGACCACTATATATAGTATGCCGGAGGATGGCAGCCGACCCGAAGAGGGTGCATCGTAAACGCACCCACTCGCGCGAGCAAGCCCCCTATACAGAGTACTTACACCTCTCCCCCACATCGTAAACACCCCCACTAGTCGAAAGAAGCTCAATTTCCAAAATTATAAAAAATTTCCAGTATAAAATGAGCGAAAGTCAACTTTGTTCACAGGTGGAATACCAAGAAATAATTTACTGAAATAAAGTTTATGTAATGTTCATTACATAATTTACATAAATTAACTGGAAAGGAGAGAACATGGAAGAAGAAAAGAGAAGTAGAGGTAGACCAAGGAATGATGAGATAGTAGCAAAACCATTCGTACCTCACGTCAGACCACAGATAAAGGACAAGAATAAAGAAGCGTATGCAAAGAAAGCAATACGCAGAGCAGAGCAGCTATATAAGCAATATGAGCAACCAAGACCGAATCCACTAAACTTAGCGGATAAGGACTTAACGAAAGAAGCAAAGGAAATGTGGGGCTATATTTACTCTATGAGAGAGGATATGACTCCAAATTATCATGCAAAGATATTTGAGAATTGCGAAGAGATATTGACCGCCTTTGAGGGGTTTTGTGCATATATCAGAAATCATAATTTTATGAAAAAGTTCACAAGACCGGATGGCGAACCTGGCATGATGCCGATTGTGCCGAATGTGACGAATTTAGCCTTGTGGCTTGGGATTTCTCGGAGATCTATGAGGGAACACTTGGCGAATATGAGTCCGTCACAGGAAAGCGAATATAAGTCCATGCTAAGTGACTTGCTTTCGGATGGTGCCTTGGTAGGCGCATATAATACATCTAGTGCGATTTTTACGTTAAAGAATTTATGTGACTGGGCAGATAAGAGAGAAGATAGAGTTGTGAAAGTCGAAGATAATGCAAGCGTAAAGGAAGCGGAAGAAAATCTGAAAGAACTTGGCTATACAAGACCGAAACTGTTAGAGGGTGGCAAGAATGGATAATGTTTTAAAGCTCTATAATGACGTTTTAAGGACGGATTATTTTGCTTATGTAAAACATACCAATAAAGGCTATAAAGTCAGTAAATTTCATCGTTTTTTGTGTGATACAGTGCAAGATTTTTTAGAAGCTGATACTGGTCATGCGTATGATATTTTGATAATCTCGACACCGCCACAGCATGGTAAGTCTGTTACAGTAACGGAAACGCTGCCAAGTTGGTATCTTGGGAGAAATCCGGATAAGTCAGTGATTGAAATATCCTATTCGGAAGATTTTGCACAGAAATTCGGTAGAAGAAACTTGTCAAAGATAAAAGAGTTCGGTCATATTTTCGGGGTTAAAATTGGAAGCCCGGCAAATGCGACTGAATTTGAATTAGAGGGGCATACCGGTGGCATGGTCAGTCGTGGTTTAATGTCCGGTGTAACTGGACGAAGATGCGACCTTATGATTATTGATGACCCGGTTAAAACACAGCAAGAAGCTGACTCTGAAAGCTATCGTAATAGGGCATTTGATGAATGGCTATCGTCCTTTAAGACAAGACTTTATGCCGGAGCGAAAGTCATTGTGATTATGACACGCTGGCATGAGGACGATTTGGCAGGAAGGATGCTTGAAACCGAAGAGAATGTGAAAGTGGTCAATATTCCACTGGAAGCAGAGCCGGATGATATTTTAGGACGTAAAGTAGGCGAAGCACTTTGCCCGGAGATTGGCAAGGATAATACTTGGCTTGCCGACTTCAAGAAGTCATATATGAGCGTCAGCGGATCACGTGCATGGAATGCACTTTTCCAAGGGCATCCGACAGGGCTTGAGGGCAATCTGATAAAACGTGAATGGTGGCAGTATTACGAAACACTTCCAAGCATTGTTACTTGGGGAATGAGCGTGGATGCCACGTTCAAAGATGGAGACGATAATGACTTTGTAGCAATACAGGTATGGGGCAAGACGGGTCCGGATATGTATTTGATAGATGCAGTGAAAAAACATTTAGATATGCCGTCAACGATAAGGGAAATTACTCGCTTGAGGGGCATGTATCCAAAATGTAAGACCACTTATATTGAAGATAAGGCGAATGGTTCTGCAATTATTAAATATTTGAGAACACATATTCCGGGAATTATTTCAGTCAATCCGGATGGCGGTAAAGTTTCCCGTGTTAATGCGGTAGTTGGTACGATTGAAAGCGGAAACTGCTTCTTACCGAAGAATAAACCCTTTACAGGGGATTTTGTAGAAGAGTGCGCATCGTTTCCAAATGGTAAACATGATGACCAAGTAGACTGCATGTCTCAAATGCTGAATAAATTCATTTATTCGAATGCAAAAGTGCTAAAAGTCAAGGAAGAAAGCTTTTTAGAGCGGAATTTCCCCGGCTTGAAGAAGAAAAAAGGTAAAAAATTCGATAAGGGAGATAAAATCCATGTTATCTAACATCACAATCTTAATATTATCCGTCATGATGCCGATTTTAGGCATCTTTTGTTTTATAAAGGGCTATAACATTGGTGCGAAAGAGGTCAGAAAGCCGGAAATCAAGGTTGAAAGCCCTAAAAAAGCTATTGAAAGACGAAAAAAAGAGTCGGTAAACGAAGCGAAAATACGCAGACAGCAGCTTATTTTACAAAATATTGAAAACTATCATGGAGATAGTACCGGACAAAAGGAGATTTTGTAAGTGATAGATAAGAATTATACCAAAATTTGGAGTAAGTACGAAAAATGCAAAGATTACATCCAAAAAAAGCAGTTAGTCAGTAAGACAGAACGAAACTGGAACTTCTATATCGGAAATCAGTGGGTAGGATGCAATACTGGCGGGGAAGAACTGCCAGTGCTTAACATTATTCAACAGATTGTAGACTATAAAACCTCTGTTGTATCGCAGAATGCAATGACAGCAAAGTATTCTGATGTTACGAACTCAGCCGAATTACAGGAAATTTATGGACTACTGAACCAAAACTTTTCAAAGAACTGGGAGAAGTCCAAAATGGACTCCAAAACATGGGATGTGATCAAGTCTGCTGCTATTCAAGGAGATGCTTATACCATGTGGGAGACGGATAGGACCGATATTCCACCTAAAGTATTACCGAACACATCCGTGCTTCTTGGAGATGAAAATATAACAGAGATACAAGACCAGCCGTTTATTATCATCAGAGAAAGACGAAGCGTGGATGAAGTCAGACAGATTGCAAAGGATAATGGCATTCCAAAGAAAGAAAGAGATTTAATTGTCGGAGACTCCAATTCTAATGGGGATAACGGAGTCATTATGAATAAAGACGAAGTTTCCAATAAGGTTACTTCGCTTCTGTACATGACAAAGCGTGATGGTGTAGTGCATGTTGGACGATCAACACAGCAGTGCGTATATGAACCAATTCATCCAATACAGGGGGATATAACAGGCTTAAAATCATATCCTATCTGTTCAATGGTATGGAGACCGGTCCCGTATAACGCAAGAGGTGTTGCGGAAGTAGCGCAGCTGATTCCGAATCAGCTTGAAATTAATAAAACCATTGCAAGACGTGCAATCACTGTAAGAACGAGCGCTTTTCCAAGACTTGCGTATGATGCAAGCACAGTAGTAAATCCGGAAGATTTAGAGACAGTAGGAAAGCCAATCGAAGTAAATGGCGGTGGAGCGCAATCCATATCGCAGCAGATAGCGTATCTAAATGCAACGAATATTTCTAGTGATGCGAAGTATTTGCAAGATGATTTACTGCAAATGACCAAAGATTTAGTAGGTGCAAGCGATTATGCGCTTGGTAATGTCAATCCGGAACAAGCATCCGGACAGGCAATTATAGCAGTTCGAGACTCGTCACAGGTAACATTGAATGAAAATGTAGCACGTTATAAGCAGTATGTCGAAGATGTAGCTATGCTTTGGTTTGATATGTGGGTAGCATACAATCCGGAGGGCATCACGATTACAAGAACGAACGATATGGGCGAAGATGAGCAGATGTTCATTTCCCAAGAAGAATTACAAAGATTGAAGCCGACTGTAAGAATTGATGTATCACAGGATAACCAGTGGACAAAACTTTCTGAACAGCAATGGCTTGATAATATGTTTGACCGAGGACAACTATCCTTAGAGGAATACGCAGAGCTTGCGCCAGCAAATAGTTCTGTTCCGGTCGGAAAATTAAATGCGGTACTGGCAAAACGTCAAGCAATGCAGAATCAGCAAGAAGAAAGCAATGCACAGCTTGCTGAAATTGTAGAACAATTAATGTCGCAAGGCATACCGCAAGAAGAAGCAATACAGATTGCACAGCAACAATATACAGGTCAAGAAACAGCCGAACAACCGGCTGTTTTTTAATAAATTAAAGGAGATACAGAATGGATTTTGAAACTTTAGATTCTCAATTAGAGGATGTAGGCGCAGAAGTGCCGGAAGTCGCCGAACCGGACAATGAAGTGGAAACTTCAAGCGAAGAAACCCCGGAGGTCGCTGAAACGGGCAAAACAGAGCAGGATGCCGCTTTTGCGCAGATGCGCAGACAAAATGAAGATCTTGCACGGCAGTTAGCCGAAGCACAGAAGCAGTCCAAGGAGTATGAGGATGCCTTAGGGCTGTTTTTTGATGGCGAGGATAAATCATTACAGGCACAGGCTTATGCATCTCAAAGACCGCTTGAAGAGGTCAGAGCTGAACAGCAGATGCAGTCACAGCTTGAAACGATGCAAGCGGAAAACGAAGAACTTAAACAGCAGCTTGTAGAACAGCAAGCGCAAGCACAAATGAATGCGGATTTAGCAGAAATTCAGAAGTTACATCCGGAAGTAAAGTCCATTGATGAATTAGGGCAGGAATACTTGGCATTCAGATTCAACCCAATGGGAGAAATGGGGGCAGAGCAAGCTTATCAGATGATGCTTGCTTATAAGGGCAATACAACACCCAAGAAACCCCCAGTTGTCGGGGCAGTCGCAACAAGCACAAAGCCTGAAACCGATTATTTCACTCGTGAAGAGGTTGCTGCAATGTCACAGGAAGAAGTAAGCAAGAATTTTGATCTTATCCGTAAATCAATGACCAAATGGTAAAGGAGAAATAACAAATGGCATATCAGAATTTTATTCCGACAGTGTGGGCGGAATCTATTAACAGAGACTTAGAAAGAGAAACAGTGTTTGTAGCCGATACAAACAGACAGTATGAGGGCGATGTAAAGCAGAAGGGCGACTCCGTAAGAATCCTTGGTGTAGGCAAGCCAACAATTACAAAGCAGATCGGCAAAAAGATTAAGCTGGGAGATGCAGAAGATGTTGCAGATCAGTCCATCACTCTGAATATCAATCAGGTGTCCTACTTCAACTATAAAGTTGATGATATTGACAAGAGACAGGCTGTTGGCGGTATCATGGAAGCATTAGCGAAAGAAACATCGGAAGGGCTTGCAAATGATATGGACCAGTTTATTGCAAATATGTCCTTAGACAAACAGGCTGTAGTTTTCAACTCTGCTGCAACAACAATCACAAAGGATAATATCCTTGAAACAATCGACAGCATGCTTGTAAGACTTCTGGAAAACGATGTTAAGAGAAATTCTAACATCACGCTTACACTTCCACCGAAGCATGTAATGCTGTTAAAGCAGGCATACACACACCTTGATACCGATAACTCCGCAATGCTGAAAAATGGTGTTGTTGGAAGATATAACGGTATCACAATCAAAGAATCTAATAACTGTGCAAAGGATTCTTCCGGAAACTACATGGTACAGCTCAAAACGAATAGAGCAATCGCATTCGTTAACCCGATGACTCACATCGAGCCGTACAGACCGCAGCAGCTTTTCTCTGATGCAGTAAAAGGATTTATCCTGTACGATGGTATCATTGCAAGACCAAAAGAAATGATTGTAGGAAAATGGGTATAGGAGGTGTAGACAATGGCTAAAGTAAATATTACAAATGATGCATTAGTGCTGAATGATTGGAAAGTGCTGACTTTCACAGCCGGAAATACCGATGGTGTAGCAATTCCGGCAACAAACGGAGACTTCAAAAGACTGATTTTAGTACAGAACACTAACACTTCTGCTGCTGTTACAGTAACAGTGAAGAAAGGTAACGGCATCCAGGGAGTTAAAGACCTTGATGCATTCACTGTACCGGCAGGCAAGATTGCAGCAATCAGACTTGATGATGGCAGGTACAAGAACGTATCCGGAGAGGATAAGGATAAAATCATCATTGTTCCGTCCACTGCGAATGCATCTGTAGCTGTAGTTGAGTTAGCATAGCATGAGGGGCGGGAAACCGCCCCATTTTATTTTAAGGAGAAACGTTATGACATGGGCTGAATTAAAAAATCAGATTCGTGATTTAGGCTTTGAGGATGACTATTCGATGCAAGAATATGAGTCGATTGTTCGTAATGCCGTAAACCATGCAATTAATACCATTAATTATACCGTGGTACTTCCTTTAAGAGCCTATTTCAAGGCTGAACTTTCTACAGATGAAGAAGAATGGACAGTTCCGGTAATCAAAGATATAACATCAGATACACCGGATGACTTTGAAATACAGCTGCCACTTATGGTTCAGCCTTTAATTAAATTACTGGCATCTCATTATGTGTGGTTAGATGATGATTTGACCAAGGCAACGTATTATTACAACGAGTATGACGATTTAATGAATCAGATTAAGCAGGCTTGTTATGCAACAACAAGAATTGTGATCGGACAGGGGTTGAGATTATGAAACTAAGCATACCGGCACAACCTTCCTATAAACATGCTTATTATGAGCAGTTAAAGGGTGCTGACTTTTCAAGGGATATGACAGAGGTAAACCGCAGAAGAAGTCCGGATATGCTGAATCTCATATCTGATAATGGGGGCAATCCTATTAAGCGTCGTGGCTGGCGAAAAATGACGAATGTAAATGGCGGTAAGATAGAAAAGATTCTGCTTCATAAAGAATCAAGCGGAATCGTGAAATATATCATTGCAGCACAAGGCATTTATGCAGTGCATGACGTGGACGGTGTAGAGACTGTTACACAGCTTGTAGCGTATGCAACCTTAGAGTGTGCAGATCTGTTTATGTATAATGATGTGGTTTATGCCTTTGCGAATGGTAATTTGTATCGGTTCAAAGATCTACAAGCAGAAAATCTGCTGAATAGTGATAAGGTTAAAATACCGGAAGCATCCATTTCAAGGAATCCGGACGGTACTGGCGGTGTGTCTTTAGAGGGAATTAACCTTTTAACACCAAAACGGACCTATTCATTTTTAGGCAATGAGACTTCTACCGAATATTCTCTTGTCCCTGAGAAGCTTAAAACCAATGATTTTTATAAATATATTGTTGCGGATTCAATCAAAGTTGAAGTCATGAACAGTGATGGCACTTTCGAGGTTAAGACGAAAGACACAGATTATACAATAGGCGAAGTTACAACGCTGAAAGGTAAAAACGTTCTTGGCCAAGTAGTCGATTTTGGGGTATGTTCCCCGAAAATAACCTTTAAAACGGCACATGATGCGGTTATCACTGGTCAAGATAATGTCAAGATCACATTTGAAAATTTCGATGCCACAGAAGATCATAAGGAAACTATAAACGGAGTCGAAACGATTATTTATAAAGGTCAGTATAAAGAAGCACGAGCAGACCTCTTAAAAACATCCATAACGAAAGCTTATGGATATTCGACAACAGATAGAATCTTCGCAGTAGGCGGTGTGAATAAAAACAGGGTGTATTATACCGGAGTTGATGAACCGACATACTGGCCAGACAACAATTATTTTGTAGCCGGGCAAGATGGCAACGATATTGTAGGACTTCATACCTACTCATCGTATTTGGCAGTCATTAAGGGAGATACCAACACAGAAACCACAGTTTATCTTGCTTATGGTCAGACTCTTGGCACAGAAACATATTTTGCGGTAAAGCCGACAATGGGCGGTGCCGGAGGAATCGCAACAAAGACTTTTGCAACCTTGGGAGATGACCCATTATTTCTTACAAGAGATGGAATCTTTGCAATTACAAATGTGTTTGCAACAACAGATAATGTTCTTAGAAATCGGTCATATTATGTTGATAAACGTCTGATTGAAGAACCGCATCTTGAGGAATCTTGTGCTATTGTATGGAAAAGATACTATATCTTGTGTGTGAACTCACATTGCTACGTATTGGATGGACGGCAGAAATCAAACGATAGTAACAATACAACAAACTATTCGTATGAATGTTATTACTGGGATAATGTTCCGGCAACCTGTTTCTTTGTATATGAGAATGAATTGTGGTTCGGTACTGCCGCCGGAACTTTGTGCAAGTTTAATACTGATGTGCATAACGAGACTGCCTATTGTGATGATGGAGTAGGGACAATAAGCAGCACCGGAGATATTGTTATGACAGAGGGAGTAGCAATCCCTTGTAGATGGTCAACACCTCTTGATGATGATGGAATACCGCAATATTTCAAGACACTGAATAAAAAAGGGTCACTGATTACACTGCTTCCATATAATCGGACATCTGCAATCGTAACACTATCAGCGGATGGAGACCGAGTTTTCACGCTTGGAATTTTTTATGCTGATATTCATACATGGGAAATGATTGATTTCACAAGGTTTACATTCAGTGCAAACGAAGCAGCGCAAGATGATTTTTTCAATAAGAAAGTAAAGAAGTATAAAAGGTTACAAATTACTGTTGAAAACAAAGCAATTTATGAACCTTTTGGACTTTTGAAAATAACAAAGACCTACACATTAGGCAATTTCAGTAAGAATAGGGGGTAAAATATGGCATTAAGCAATACCAAAATACTCACAAGCGAAAGGGATGCCGTTGCTGTATCTTCCGTAGAGGGTACAAGGCTCACAGGATCAGTCGCAGAAAATAAAGCTGTATTTGACAAATTCCCACAGCTTGATATGGAAAAGCACAACGCTTTAGTAGATGCTTTAGTTGCACTTGGTATTGATAGTGCTGTTGTGTCCGGGGATTTATCACAAGTCAAATATATAAGACTGAATGCTGATGGTGCTATTGAAGTTTCGATTGATAATGTAACTTGGATTCAAACAGCATCTTCGGGGCATAAAATATTTGACTCTAGCGGTAAAGAATACACACAGCGTTCAAGATTGAAGTTTCTGAATACTGAAATAACAGACGATGGCACGTATACAATCATAGAGGGACTGCAAGGACCAAAAGGCGAAACCGGCGCAAAGGGCGAAAAAGGCGAAACCGGAGCAGTAGGTGCTACCGGACAAAAAGGAGACACTGGCGGTGTAATAGTGCCAAGTGTAACCGATGCGGGAATTATTTCTTGGGAAATTCAAGAAGAACCAATCATCCCTTCCCCACAGTCGATTAGAGGTCCGCAAGGAGTTCAAGGAGTACAGGGCGAAGCCGGAGCAACAGGTCCAAGAGGACCGCAAGGAATCCAAGGTCCTGTGGGTGTTCAAGGCATCCAAGGAAAGCAAGGCGAAAGAGGTCCTGAAGGTGCGACAGGTGCGACAGGACCAACGGGTCCGAGAGGACCTCAAGGCGAAAAAGGCGAGAAGGGCGAAAAAGGAGATATAGGCGAGCAAGGTCCAAGAGGATTGCAAGGACCACAAGGAGAACAAGGAGTCCAAGGAAAACAGGGAGAAAAAGGTGCTCCCGGGGCAACTGGACCACAAGGAAAGCAAGGAATCCAAGGCATCCAAGGACCACAAGGAGAAAAAGGTGCTACCGGAGCAACAGGAGCAACTGGTGCGACAGGTCCGCAAGGTCCCACTGGGGCACAGGGTCCAAGAGGGGAAAAAGGTGCAGACGGACGTTCCTTTGTTATTCAAGACATTTATCCTACGCTTGCAGCATTAAAAACAGCCTATCCAAAAGGTAATGATTATGCTTATCAAGTAACAGGTTCAAATAATGAAATATTTATTTGGAGCGAACTTGAAAGCGCATGGTCAAGCCTTGGTGCATTGCAAGGTCCGGAGGGTCCACAAGGTCCTAAGGGAGATACCGGAGCAACAGGAGCTAAAGGAGATCCCGGTGTGCAAGGACCGCAAGGCGAGCAAGGTATACAGGGAATCCAGGGACCACAAGGTAAACAAGGCGAAAAGGGAGACCAAGGCGAACAAGGTCCACAGGGTAAACAGGGTGTTCAAGGAATCCAAGGACCACAAGGCGAAGCTGGTCCACAAGGTCCAAAGGGTGCTACTGGTGCAAAAGGCGAAAAAGGAGATAAAGGAGAAGTAGGTGCAACAGGTCCTGCGGGTCCAAAAGGCGAGCAAGGCTTGCAAGGTATACAAGGTGTTCAAGGACCACAAGGCAAGACAGGACCGCAAGGCGAACAAGGTCCACAGGGAAATCCGGGAACGAACGGAACAAATGGAAAAAGTGCATATCAGCTTGCACAAGAAGGTGGATATAAAGGCACAGAAGCACAGTTTGTTGCCATTTTAAACAATCTTCCGGACGATACAAAATCGTCAATCTCTGCGCTTAACACAGCGGTACAGCAGAACACCACAAAAATAACAAAACTAACACCTAAAACAATGACAGCAACCTTAGCTGCTGGGTCAACTTCACTAACATTCAGTGATTCTGCAATTCTTGCAACGTCCGCTGTGGATGTGTATACATCCATCTTCGGTGCAACGCTCACAGCGATGACTATTGACGCAGGTAAAGTTACGTTAAAGTTTGAAGCTCAAAGCAGCGCAATGAGCGTAAGAATCGAGGTGCATTAATGGCTTGGTATCCAATAAAGGGTGGCGAGAACGTTACACCCGAAGTAACAGCTCAGACAGGGCTGATTGAGAGCATCAAGACACAGCTTGTTGGCAAGGCAACAGGAGCAAATGCCACGGCTGACAAGATTCTTGAGGGGTTCAGTGCATGGGTCAATGGTCAGCTGGTGCAGGGAACGGCGAAAGACCCAAGCCAATTTGCGGATTTAAAATCAGCAGGTGGGTTCGCGAAAATGGCGGTCGATAAATTCTCGTTCTCTAGTAGAAAGACTTGCTATGGCACATCCATATCTCATTCTCTTGGTACCACACCTCAGATAGCACTGCTGTTTTGCAATCGTGACAGTGCAACCGCAAATGCAGATGTTTATTTTGCGGCTACAAATTCCGTCTGCACTCTTTGTTATACAAGAAACACAAATGCTTCCGCTGGTTACGGTGGCTTATCGTACGCGGCAAATGGAAATGTAGGAGGAAGTTCAGTGATGTTTAAAGTGGGCAGCTCTAATGGATATTATATCGCAGGTGTCGAATACACCCTTATCACGTTAGCATAGAAAGGAGCAAGCATGGGAAATAAACAAAAACTACAAACGAACAACACCGAGTTAAGCTCCATTCTGTCAACGGTTAAGGGGCTACCGAAAGTAGATGATGTAAAACATGGGGCGTATGTATTTAAGAAGTTATCTGCGAAAGGCGGCACATTCATTGATTATGTCGTATCTGACAGCACGAATGCCTACCCAGACGGCGGCACGCAAGGCGGGTACTGGTATGAGAAAGTGAAAAATTTTATGTTTGGTCTGACGAAAGAGGCTCATGGTTCATTTATACCTTCTTCAAATAGTAAAAGCTATTCAATAACCCATAATCTTGGTTCAAAACCAAAATTCATAGTGATTTATACAGATGCTAGTCTTCTAGGAAAACAATATGCAATTCGTTCGATTCAATGCGTTAACAGATATAGTTATGACGGTACTTCAACAGATAACAGTATGCAATGTATTTATATATACAATAATACTTATTATAGTGATATTGAAGTATACAGATATAGTGAATTTATAGTAAAAACAGCTGACTATGATGAATCAACATTCAATTTGAGCTTTTCTTCATCAACATCTTATTTCTTAACTGGTGCAACATATTACTGGCAAGTGATGGCATAGAAAGGAGAAGAAATGTATTACAAAACAATCCAAAGTAGCGAGATAACCATGATAGGGGAATCATCAGTAGTACCTCAGAACGCTGTTGAGATTTCCGAAGAGAAATACGATCAGATTATGGCAGTCATTCAGACGCATCCGGAAGACACATTGGAAACGAAACACTATCTATCTGCCGAAACCGAAACCTATGTCGGCAGAGAAACTACGCACGACGAAAAAGTGGACTGGTATGTATCGGCAGTAGTCACAAATCAAATGACTATTGACGGAGTGCCGATTGAGTATCAAGAAGAAGTCAAGGCGAAACTGCCAAGTGAGCCGGCGTCGGAGGACGTTGATCAAGTTTTATCTGAATTAGAAATCGAGGTAGGAATTAATGAACAGTGAACAGACTAAGAGACTTGAAGCAATCAAGACGGCAATCAGAGCCGACAAAGAAGTCGTTGATGTTATCGAAGAAGTCGGAATTACAATCGAAGATAAACCGTCAATCGTAACACCGAGACCTGGATTCAAGTGGGTTCCGCACCAAGCGAAAGCCGGTGGAGCTATCACATGGGTTGAAGAAACCGACCCGGATGCCGAGGGAACAGCAGACAAGCCGATTACATTTAAGCCGGGCATGGACGTGTACGAAAACTACTATTACACGGACGGAGCAACAAGATACGTTTGCATCAAAGCTGGAAGTCCGACAGAGATTTCCGAGGGAGAGTTCTTCACGGAGTTTTAAAAATAAAAAATCGGCACATAATGTGTTTGGAGTAGATGTGCCGATAGATGCAAGGAAATCACAGTTTGCCTTGTACATAATATATAACGGAATGCAACAATAAATTCTGACACAAACGATAAAAAGTTTGTGTTTTTTATTGAAACAAAGAAAGGGTGTAGAACGTGGCAACGAAAACCAAAACAACAACTACAAAGACAACACCTAAAACAACAATTTATAACAAGAATAACATGAGTAGATCGCAAGTGAAAGACTTGCAAAATTCGCTAATAAAAGCGGGGTACAGTGTTGGTAAATCGGGTGCAGATGGTATATGGGGCAAAGATACAGCGGCGGCAGTATCAGCATGGAAGAAAAGCACAAGTAATAACAACACCTATGGAAATACCATAGGTGCATCCAACTTGGCTAAAATCGGAAGTGCAGGCACGAAAGGCACAACCACCAAGACACCCGCAAACACTAACAGAAATGCAGGTGTTAAGACTGCACTTGGCGGTTCAAATCTGTTAGGAACGTCAACGATTGGTAAAGCGGCAAGGGCATTTATCAACAACAATCCCAATTCATCTCCAAACGCTTATTTAAGGGCTTTACAATCGGGTTTAATTGAGCCGTTAGGTTCTTCGGAACTGACAGTAAACCCGAATATCCAAAGCCAGTGGGATACAGCCTTGGCAGATGCAAACACTTTGTATAATACAAATGCCGGACAGCTTGGCAATGTGTATAACCAAGGTGTAAATCAAGCTAATTTAACGTCAGATGAAGCGGCAAGACAGCAGTACATAGCCTATATGCAGAACCGAAAGAATCTTGCAGAACAGCTTTCTACAAACGGCATTACAGGCGGTGCAAGTGAAACTGCCTTGAATCAGATTTTAAACTCTTATTCGTCCAATTTAGCGGATACAGAAGCATCCCGGCAGAGTGCATTAGCTGAACTTGCAAACGAGTACAACGGCAATCTATCCGATTTAATGGCACAGCTGCAGTCGAACCAGGCAAGCATCAATTCCCAGTATGGAGCAATGGCACAGGAAGATTTAGCAAACCAAAAGCAGAACCTACTTAATGGACAGATTTCCACACTTCAAGCTTATATTAATAGACAGAATGAACTTAAAGAGCAGAATCAAGCTGCTAAGAGTCAAAACGCTATTAATAGTTGGAATACGAAAATTCAGTCTAAGATCAATGCGAAGAATCCGAAGTACACTTATGTCACATCGGATGGCAGACTGCATTACACCAATTCGCAAGCAACAGCAAACGCTGCGAAAGCACTTGGGGCAAAAGTGGTTGAAAGAAAAGACCCTAAGACTACTACAAAGAAGGGTAGATCGAGTAAGAAAAAAGGAAGTAGTGGCAGTAGCACTTCAATAAAGGATATTGAATCTGTTTGGAATAAGCCTAGCTATTCTGATATAGTTAGGAATACGGCTGCGAGCAGATATGGGAATTCAACGTATGGGCAAAAGAGTGCAGGAACCGGTGCTGAGTCCGCATTAAGTTACATTAAGAGTCAATACAACGCAGGAAATATAACCGAAAAACAGGCAAAAACTCTTATAAATAAATATGCAAAGAGGTAGGATATGTCTATTAATTGGGAAAAAGTCGAAAAAGAAGTAAACACTTTAGCCAAAAATGACTTGAAGAAAAATAAAAAAGGATATGTCGGAAATGTAAGTGCTTCTTATGGATTAAAGAAACCACCGCGAAAGTCTAATACGAAAACACAAAATAAGAAAAAAAGCACGGGCAAAAGCTTAAAGGACAAAGTAAAACAGCAAGTTAATTGGGCGTGGCGTGATATTGAATCTGATTTCATGCCTACTGAAAAGCGAAAAAAGGTTCAAGAGCAGATCGCAAAAGAAAAGCGTGCAGAGTATCAGAAAAATGGAGGTTTTGCGAACGATAAAACAGGTCAATTTCTTGTCGGGCTTGGAAAAGGTGTTGTAGATAACTCTGTAGCAGGAGCTGCATATAGCATTGCTAAAGGAAAAAAACTTTCCGAAAGCAAAACTATGACAAAAGGCAACAAAACTATCAAAGCACCAAATAAAAAGACTGCAAAATATAGAAAAGCGGGAAACATAGCCGGGGAAATGTTCGGCTATGCTACCGGATATGGTGCAGCAGAGAAAGGCACAACAAAACTTGCCGGAAAAGCTCTTGCAACGAAAACAGGGAAAAAGGTTACTGAAAAAGCCGTAAAGAGCAAAGTTGGGAAAAAAATTGGCGAGGAAGCCGCAAAACAAGTTGTCAAAAGTGCGACAAAGAATGCTATAGCTGATGCAACAGTAGGAACTGCACTTGATTTAGGCTTGGCAAGGGGCGAGGGCAAAAAGGGCAAAGAACTTGCTAAGGATATGGCAGTCAATGCCGGAATAAATGCGGTTACTGGCGGTGTAATTGAAGCATTGCCAGTAGCCAAAGCCTTAAAAGGGTCGAAAAAAGCAGTGAAAAAGGAGCTTCCAAAAGCCGCAAAACAGGCTGTAAAGGAAGAAGTCACTCCAAAGATAGAATTACCCACAAAGACTGCAAAACAGGCTGAAAACGTCAAAATAACGTCCAAGGTAGAGCTTCCAAAATCGGCAAGACAAAAACAATATGTAAAAGACTTGCAAGGAACTATAACAGGAGAAACACCAACAGGAAAAATCATTAAGGTTATGGATACTCCTGAAATTCTAAAAAAACATGGTGCAAAAGCTGATAGTTTGACAATAACGCAAGATACCGTGAGAAAAGCTATGTATCCAAAAAGATATCAAGGCTTAAAACAAGGGCATAATTTAGGATTCGGCGGTCTTGAAATGCTTCCTAAACAGCTTGAGGACCCAATAGCTGTATTAGATTCGTCAACTCAGAAAGACTCTAAAGTTATTATAACAAATATGTTGGATGAACATAATAATCCAGTTATTGCAGCGCTTCATCTTAATAAAGATGGCAGAATTGAATATACGGATGAAATTGCAAGCGTATATGGTAAGGATGGATATGAGCGTTTTATTGATAATGCAAGGAAGCAAGGAAAGGTTTTGTATGAAAATAAAAAAATAGGGCTAGATGATGTTCCTTCCGTCGGACTCCAATTGTCCGGGGCGAACCACTCATCTGACCCTATGAACATTATAGCAAATAATATTGACAATGTCAATAAGGTTGCCCCACCTATCAGACAAGCGGCAAATGAAGTCAAAGTCACACCTAGTGGAAAAGAAACAAAGGTTGGCAATTTTGACGTAGTCGGAAAGAGTGAAAATCTTGGTATTGTAAATCCGGATGTGAAAACTATTCAAGAAGCAATGGACTCCGCAGAGGGTAAATTCCGCAGACTTTACAAAGCAACAGTCGATTCAAGTAATGAGATCAACAGACTTGCAAAAGCTGCCGGAGATAAACGTGCATCAAATGCAGTGCAAGCCGTTAGAACATCGAGCGGAACAGCAGAATACATCTACACCAAACAGCTTGTCAATCCTAAAGGAGAAGTCATTGATAATCGGTCTTTTTACGATGTTTTCAAGCCAGTATCGAAAAATTCAGAGGATTTCAACATTTACGCACAACATTTGAATAACATTGACCGATGGAAACAGGGAAAACCAGTATTTAAGCAGTATTCCTCGGAAGAATCGGCAAAAATTGTTCAAGAAATGCTTAATAAGCATCCTGAATTTGCTGAAATAACAGATAATATCAACTCATATTGGCGGCAATTTACCCATTCTTGGCTTGTAGAAACAGGCAGAATGAGCGAATCTGCATGGGATGCCATGAACAAGATGTATCCGAACTATGTACCGGCATTCCGTAAGAATAAAGCCGGTGGAGTCAGTGTAGGCGGCAGCCATTATAGCATTGGTTCGGGAGTAAAAAAGGCTGTCGGTGGTCATTCAGAAACAATTCCGATTGAAGATGCCATGATGGAACAGGTATCACAAATGATTAAGACTACAAGGAAAAACGACTTGTATTTAAACTTAATTGATACACTGAAAAGCAATCCGGAACAGCTGAAAACATTTGGAGTTGTGGCAGACACAAAGCCTATGCAAAGCCTTAATATTGATGATTTTCTGTCCGAAGCAGAACAGGGAGCATTAAAGGAAATAAACTCTAAAGTTTATACTATTTCTGCTATGAGGAATAGCGAAAAAGTCACGGCATACATTAATAGCGACTTAGCAGAAGCACTGGGCAAACTTGATAATGTAATCGGTTCGAAGAATATACAAGCATTCGCTAATCTAGGTAAAACAATTACGAATCCGATGAAAGCCGGAATCACAGGTTATAACCCGGTATTCGCTATTTCTAACATGGCAAGAGATATTCCGACAGCACTTATTCAGTCTGAATATGGAGTTGGTAAAACCACAAAGAATATGTTTAATGCCATTTATCAGATGGCTACAAACGGAGAAATGTGGAGAAAATACCAAGCATTAGGCGGTAAATCAGCAGGTTATATTCATGCCAATAGAGGATTTGACAAGACATTTAATGTATCTCCGAACCCTGTTCGGAGAATATGGGAGGGCATGAAAAGTGTTTTAGGTGCTGCCGGAGAAGCAACAGAATCTATTCCAAGACTGGCTGAATTTATTTCATCCATGCAGACTCACGGAGACTTAAACAGGGCATTGAATGAAGCTGCGGAAGTCACTGTAAACTTTTCAAGAGCCGGAGAAGTCACAAAAGCATTGGATGCATGGACATTGTATCTCAATGCAGCAGTTCAAGGTATTGACAAGTTCGCAAGAGTAGCAAAGGCACATCCAGTAAGAACAGCGGCAAGAAGTATCGGTGTTGTCGGTGTTCCCTATGCACTTTTAATGGCATATAACTGGGATAACCCACATTATCAAGACTTGAATGATAGAACCAAGCAGAATTATTTTTGCATACCGAATCTTGCAGGCGAAACAGACGAACAAGGTTATGCAAAGACATTTATCAGAATCCCACTTAATAGGGAATATGGCTCTATTTTTGCATCTTCTCTTGATGTTGTAGGCGGATATTTAAGTGGAGAAGCTAATCCTTGGAATGGGTATGGAGAAACTCTTAAGAATAACTTCTTACCACCGAACCCACTCACGGATAATGTTTTAGCACCGCTTTTAATCAATATTCCGAACAACAAAGACTTTGCAGGACGTTCCATTGTTCCGTCAACGATGGAAAATGTTTCGCCGCAGCTGCAATATGACTACTCGACAAGCGGGCTTGCTAAAGGAATTGCAAATGTGGCAAATAACTTGAATTTACCATTTGATTCACTGAAATCTCCGATGAAAGTTGATTATTTAATCGACAGTTTCGGTGGCTATATGGGGCAAATGGGGCAAGCCGTAACCGACCCACAATTACAAGGGCTTGGAGAAAGAATTAAAGGAGTCACAATCGACCCATTTAAAGACAAATTCACAGCGGATCCTAGATTTTCTTCCGGTGTTGTTTCGGACTTCTACGATAAAAAAGATGCTGCTGAACGAGCCTATAATGATGTGAAACTCACAACAGGGAAAAAGGGCAAAGAGTATATTGAAAATAAGGTATACACGCAGATTCAAACAGAATTATCCGATTTATCCAAGAAAGAACGTGAGATTCAAAATAGTAATTTATCTGTAGCAGATAAAACACGTCAGATAAAGGCTATCAGAGAGCAGAAAAATGAGATCGCAAGGAGTGCAGCCCAAAAAATCAAGCAAGCTAATTCTGAATATTCGAAAAATCCTACTTACGAGACTGAAATGGATAAGTCGCAGAAAGAAAGCTATGAGAAGAAATATAAACCACTTGGAATAGGCAAAGAAGAGTATGCGAAAGCAAAATTATTAACACAAGACTATGACAGTAGTATTGCAAAAGCTTATGCACTACTTGAAGGTAAACAATCCGCCAAGCTTGCAATTGCTATGACATCAGAAAGTGCAGTGGAACAGGCAACAGCATTGAAATCACAAGGAGTCACGCTGAAAGAAGTAGAGAGTGCAAAGAAAATCTTGAAAGATAGCGGATACTCAAAATCTATTGGTCAAGCATACGCACTTCTTGACAATGAGCAGTCGCCAAATGTAGCAATAGTGCTGACATCCGAAAGAGCCGTAAAGCGTGCAACATGGTTGAAGCAAGCAGGTGTTACACCGGACTTATTAGATCAAGTAGCATCCGTCATAGATGCAAATGGTAATGGAAGTTATAGCAAAGATGAAATCATATCTTTTTTCAATCAGAATGGTGGTTTCAGTACAGCACAGAAGAGAGCAATATTTCTTGCATTGAGTACGGCTAAATATAGTCCGTACTAGAAAGGAGTCATTATGGCAGTAACATTCAAAGTAACAGGCTTAACAAAGCATTTTAGCCTTGCAGAGTACGCAAAGCATCAAAGCGGAACAATCAATCTAACAGCGGAAGCTTTTCTTCATGCACAGTGCCTTGAAGAATTCCGGCAGTGGTACGGAAAGCCTATGAGAGTTAACGGATGGTACCGGACAGCCGCTTACAACAAGAAAGTAGGCGGTAATGCTAATTCATCTCATTTAAGGGGATGTGCGACAGACTGGGGTTCCCCCGGAGTCAAGAAAGATGATTTTATCAAATATGCCAAGAAATGGCGGTCAATCTGCGAATCTCACGGCATAGTAGGAGAAGCAGGCATTTATACATGGGGCATTCATCTTGGCAGCTCCATTAAATATTCCAGTAAATTCATGCACTGGGATACCCGAACAGGGAAACAGATTAATAAACCGTTCAAGGAGCTTTTATAATGGATACAGCATCAATATTAGGATTCGTGGGAATTGTTTTTGCGAGCAATGGTTTTTGGCAGTTTCTACAGACAAGATTTAAGAAGAAAACACCAGTAGAAAAAGCCGTGCTTGCAATGCTGCATGACAGGCTGATGCACCTTTTAATCTGCTATATCGAAGCAGATTATCTGACTGCAGAGGACTTGGAAAATCTCACGGATCTATATGAATCATACAGAGAATTGGGCGGTAATGGCACAATTAAAAGATTATATGAGCGTGTCTGCAAACTGGAAATCAGACACGATGAAATTTGAAAGGAGTAAATCATGTCAAAGAAATGGTTTAAGGCAGCAGGAGTAAGAGCAATCAAGACAATGGCACAGTCAGCAATCGCAGTTATCGGTTCGAGTGCAGCATTAGGAGATGTAAACTGGGTATTAGTAGTATCCACTGCGGCAGTATCCGGCATTGTATCCATGCTGACAAGTGTTGCAGGACTTCCGGAAGTAAAAGAATAGGGGGAGTCATGCTGATATATAGCTTTACTAAGCCCGAACTTGAATATCTCAAGAAACACTGTAACTTCGTAAATTACGAACTACCAGTGTTTGAGATGCGAAGCAAGGGCATTCCCTTAGCAGAAATTGCGGAAAGCTTAAATATATCAATAGACACAGCAAGACGAACATCACAAAAGGTAAACAGGAAAATAGGGAAATTGATTTAAGCCGTCCTTCGGGGCGGCTTTTTTCGCATTTTTTGTGCATTTTTGTGCGATTGAGGATGATTTATGCAGGCATTAAAATTAAGGCATAAGGGGGAAAGAAATATGTTCAATACAATGTACCCGATGCCGCCTATGCAGGCAATGCAGCAACAGAGTTATCAAGCCATGCAACAGACAAGCGGTATTCAATATGTCAATGGAATGGAAAGTGCAAACGCTTATAAGGTGTATCCGAATCAGCAAGTCATGCTGATGGATTCACAGATGCCAAGATTCTATATCAAGACTGCGGATGCATCCGGCTTTGCGACAGTAAAAGCTTATGACTTTGTAGAAGCAAAACAGGACAAACCGGAAGAATACGTCAAAAGAAGTGAGTTTGATGAACTAAAGAATTATTTATCAACAGTCTTGCAAAACTCGCTCACAAGCGAAAATAAGGGGGTAGAATAATGAATCCTATATTACAGAATAACAAGGTCGGACAGATACTTCCGATAGTCGGACAGGTAAAGCAGATGATGGGAATGGTGCAAGCTGCATCTGACCCGATGGGTGCATTAAATCAGATGTCCTCTAATGACCCAAGAATGAAAGAAGTCATGGATATGGTAAAGGGCAAGAATCCGGAGCAAGTGTTCTATGACAAGTGCAAAGAAATGGGAGTAAATCCCGATATGATTCTTGGTATGCTTAGATAAAATTGCAATTTTATATATAACATGAAAGGGGTATTATCATGGAAAGTAATTATAGCTTAGCTGACATTGGAGCAGTAACAGGAAAGGAAAACGCTGGAATGTCTAGCGGTGGACTGTGGGTTTTCGCACTTCTGATTCTTCTGCTCATCGGTGGCGGTGGATTCTTTGGTGTAGGCAGAGATGGTGCCGGCGGACCAGTAACAGAAGCAGGACTTTGCAACGCTATGAATTTCAATAACCTTGAAAATTCTGTAGGCAGACTTAGTGACAGTCTGCAAAATGATTACATGGGATTGCAGAATGGTATTTCTAACCTTGGTTATGAGACTTTACGCAATTTCGGTACAATGCAGTCTCAGCTTGCACAATGCTGCTGCGAAACGCAGAGAGCCATTGATGGTGTAAACTACAACGGAGCAATCAATACAGCTGCGATCAATGCCAACACTACAGCACAGACACAGAAGATTCTTGATGCTATTACTGGAAACAGAATGGCAGAAATGCAGAATCAGATTAACCAGTTACAGCTTCAGTCTGCATTATGCGGTATTCCAAAAACGAATCCGTATGGCTACTACATGGCACCGATTGCCTATGGTAACGCATGCCCTGGCATAACTGGCACTACCTTAGTGTAACGATAGGTTGAGGAATTGGCGGGGGAATCCCCGCCTTTGTCCTAGAAAGGGGAAACAAATGTTAAAAGCAAATATTACAACTGCAACAGCAGTAACAGCCGGAACAGATATTCCGTTAAACTTAATCTTTAACACGAATTGCCGCACAGGAATTAATGGTAATCGTATAAGAATTAACGCTTGTGGTGCGTATGATGTAGCGGCACTGTTCAACATTACAGGAGTGGCTGCGGGGAACGTGTCTTTGCAGATGTTCAATAATGGAGTAGCAATACCGGATGCAATAGCCAGTGCAACATCTACCGCAGCAACAGATTTAATCACATTGAATCTTACCGATATTATCAGAGCAGTAAAAAATAACCTCGGAACAGAGATTGCATTATCGTTCAGATTGTCTGCGGCAGCCACAATCAATAATGCAATTGTAACAGTGCAGAGGATCCAGTAAGGGGGGCGAACCTATGGAATACATGGGATTGATTAATCTTATAGCCAAAAGGAATGACCCTGATTGGGATTTTGTACATTACGCAGTGGATGAAGCTATGGAAAAGTTAAAAGCTTATGACCCATCCTATTATTCTTGCGTAATGGAAAAACTTGGAGAAGTTGCATATAAAATAGCACCGGAGAAAGCAAAAGAGATCGTGCGTGAAATGCGTCCATACGGAGAAAAATGGTCTTTCGATACAGTCAAAGATTTTTTAAGAAATAAAGGTATATCAGATAAACTTTGCGAATGGTATATGACAATGAATATGGCATATAATGATTACCATAATACCGCAGTAATGGTCGGTATGGCAGAAGATGCAGAGTTT
>OLGM01000222.1_pt1 | contig 41763 bp, 38 predicted proteins | sample 1606001 | NCBI WGS metagenome assembly OLGM01 (sample SAMN03283294) | human gut metagenome | biome: human-associated habitat; material: feces | host: Homo sapiens | place: Peru | collected 2012
TAACGTTTGTATTTACATAAATTGACATTTTGTTTTCCTCCTGCGGAAAATCTTTAAATGGGCTTTCCTGCCCGGATACTTATTTAACGTCTTTATGTAATTTCTCTTGAGTACTTTTTTATACTTTTCTTGAAAATTTATTTATCTTACTGAATTATAGAGATTTAATATCTAAATTTTTTTGAAGTTAGGAAAGATGTTGTTTTAATTTTGAAGATTTAAGAAACTGTACAGGATTTTAAAAGGAGATTTGAATACTGCGCTGAGAACACAGCGCAGTTGAATTGAGATATTAAATTAGCCGATGATCTGGCGTAACATGCAGCGTAAAGGCTCTGCAGCGCCCCATAACAGCTGATCACCTACGGTGAAAGCTGATACGAAGTTCTCACCCATGTTCATCTTACGAAGACGTCCGATAGGTACATATAAAGAACCTGATACCTTAGCAGGTGTTAATTCCTTTAAGGTTACTTCCTTGTGGTTAGGAATTACACGAACCCACTCATTCTGAGATGCAATCTCTTTTTCAATGTCTGCAATTGACATATTCTGCTTTAACTTAATGGTTAAAGCCTGGCTGTGACAGCGCATTGAGCTGATACGTACACAGTTACCATCGATAGGTAGTGTACCTGGAACATAACCCAGGATCTTGTTGGCTTCTGCCTGGCTCTTCCACTCTTCACGGCTCTGGCCGTTATCAAGCTCTTTATCAATCCAAGGGAGAGCAGATCCTGCTAAAGGAGCACCGAAATTCTGAGTTGGGAAAGAGTTATCGTTCATCTTTGCACGAACTTTTCTTTCAATATCTAAAATTGAACTATGAGGATCTGCAAGTTCAGAATTTACGCAATCATATAATGCACCCATCTGACATAACAGCTCACGCATGTTCTTAGCACCGGCACCTGAAGCTGCCTGATAAGTCTGAGTAGAAATCCACTCTACGTTACCGGTCTTAATTAAACCTGCTAAAGCAATTAACAGTAAGCTTACTGTGCAGTTACCGCCAATATATGACTTGATGCCATCATTTAATGCTTTATCTAAAACATCGTGGTTTACAGGATCTAAGATGATCTTAGTATCATTTTCCATACGCAGTGTTGATGCTGCATCGATCCAGTAACCATTCCAACCTGACTGACGTAAGGCTTTATACATCTTAGTTGTATAATCGCCACCCTGAGCAGTAATGATGATGTCCATTGCTTTCAATGCATCTAAATTGTATGCATCCTGTAGCACACCATAATCTTTACCGTTGAATGATGGAGCTTTCTGACCTGCCTGTGATGTTGAGAAGAACACAGCATCAATCAGAGCAAAATCATTCTCCTGCTGCATACGCTCCATTAAAACAGAGCCAACCATTCCACGCCAGCCGATTAAACCAACTTTTTGCATTATATCCTCACAAAAATTTGCAAAATTTTTAAAAATTACATTTCTTAATCAATCTTATTATCGCAGTTCGAAACTACAAACTCTTTATTAAAAGAATTGTCATCAGCCTTTAAAAGCACTGATATTCTTCTGCCTTTTTTAATCATATCGGAAAAAAGCGGAATTTTACAGAAATTTGAAGATGCACTCTGAATGTACACATTAAGTGCACTATCAAGATCTTTTATTTCCTGAAATGATTCTTTTGACTTTATTACTTCAAAATTTAAAAAATTGTCATCTAAGGACACCTTTTGTAAGGTGGTGTAAGAATCAAGCTTTATGGGTAGTTTAGCTTGAAGTGCAGAAACAGAAAGTTCTTCGTCACTGCGAGTATACACGTTGTAAGAATAGTAGCCTGCGAACGCCACTATTATAATAAGAAATAGCTTAAAGTTTTTACTAATTTTTGCTAATACTGCTTTTTTTTCATTATTCATACGATTTACGTGTTGCATGGCCTTTTTATAAAAGAGGCTCTCATCAACTTTATTACCTGCCTTGCTACCTATGTGAAGATCTTTAAATGATTTGTATTTTTGAAGATCTATATTATGAATTTCTACTTTCTCTATATAAGATCGAGAATTCTCGTTAATCTCATCTTGTGAGTTTGAATTATTATCTGAAAGCTTTTTATCCTCTGACATTCTTTCATTTTCAAACTCTTCTTCAAGATCTTTTAGTCTCTCTTTTACATCATCTGGTAGAAATCTAACTTTTAAAGGTTTGGAGATTGGTTTTGTGCCATTAAGACGTCTTACATGATCTAAAGCCTCATAAATTAATGATGGACCTGCTAGATTCTCATAAGGATTTTCTTTTTTTAGATTATCAGCATTAGATACAGTTTTGCTTAAAGAAAAAGCGTTTTTCAAAAGATTTAATTCTTCAGAATGTGAAGTTTCAACTTTATTAAAATTGCAGTTATTTACAAAAAGATGAACGCGATCCTCAAGAAGATCTTTTTGAAAATTCAGGTAAAGTTGTCTCTTTATTTTCATGAAATTTTATATTTTGTTCAATAATAAAAATTAGAGTCTGTGGATAAAAGAGCTTCAATGTAATCTTAAAATTGACGATTACCTGTTTATTCTTTAACAGAACATTATCTCAAGGATCATGCTGAATTTTGCATCACAGTAATAAGATGTTTTCTGAATTGTTACTGACATAATAAAAAGGCCATCTATACATACTTTTGTGAATAGTCATACCAAATATTTAGTCTTGCAATTACCGTCAGTCTAACCGTTTTATCTTATAAATCCTTAAATGTTATACGTATTGTAAATGTTACAGTTGCAATTTCTTATCTCAGTAAAATTACAGTGATATGAGACAAAGTTAAAAGTATTTGTGCACAGATTGTTAACTGCACTTTAAACACGTTCAGGATCTCTACTTCAATTTTTTGAAAGTCACTATACAGTCCTTTCTGCAGAACACTATGCCGTAAGCATAGATGTCAGTTATCTTTGATACCTTTGTAAATGGTAAGGCATAGTTCTTCTCTTCAATCTGAGATAGAGCCTCGGCTGCAAGCTCATCCATTTCCTCATCTTTTGAAGTGGCTTTAATCTCAATGATTACAGCCTTAGAATTGCGTTCTGTCTTAAAGGTAATATCTGCATAACCGTTACCTGACTCATGGTTTGAACGGAACTCAGTAATAAGACCTTCACAGCCTGAAAAAATTCCATTTAAAAATCCATGGTAGAAATTCTCTAAAGGTGCTTTAGTGGCACTGTCTCTTACAGAGACATACTTTTGCAGCATGTCAAAAAAGATATCAGAAATATCTTTGGTGTTTCCATTGGCAAAAGCAGATACAAGTCTGTCAGGCAGATTGTCTTTTCTTACAACATTGGAAAATCTTTCTTTAATGTTGTAAGTAAAACATTCTAAAATTTCCTGATTTGGAATTCTTACAAAGACGTCTTTATTAGTTATACCGTCTTTTTTGAGTTCTTCTGTTGTCTTATCCCAATCCAGGGTTAAATATCCTGTATGCAGAAGAAGTGACCAGAAGTCATCAGACTTGTGCTGAGATAAACAGTCATAGTTCATGGAATCATTGAGACTGAAACTGATTGTCTTACCGTCAATTAAGTCCTGCATCTTCTGAGTGTCTTTATCTGTAAGGTAGCCTAAATATTCATAGAGAGCATGACCTGATGTGGAGGCATCCCAGTAGTTGTCAGCCTTTACAAGCTCTTTATATCCGTTTAAATTGTTCTCATAATTCTTTTCTATAAAGTTAATCACATCCCATGGACAGAACATCTCCTTGTCACAGAATCTGTATCCGTCATAGTGTTCCTTTACGAGTGTGGCATAGTCTTCAAGCTCGTAGTCTTTTAAAGCCTTTAAGGTTTCATCCTTGGTAAAACCTATGATACCTGTCAGGTTCATATTTTGTGAGGTGACTGTATTTACCACAAGATTGTTCACACCTGTAAAGATACTGTTTTTAGCTACCTTTAAACAGCCTGTCATTATCACTTTACCTATGATTGAGTTGCCCCTTTTTGGATCTTTTGAAGGGGTTTTTAAAAAGTCTAAAAATGATGAGATTAAGTTTACCATTTCTTTGTGGTAACCATTTTCCTGAGCTTTGGCTAAAGGCACATCATACTCATCTATAAGAATATAAACCTGCTTTCCAAAGTGCTTGTAGAGCATTAAAGCTAATGATTTGATAGCTGAGGTTGTATATGACTTTGCTTTTGTATCAGCATTTTTCAGATAGTCACTGCTTGATATCTTTGCATATGTATCCCTGTCATCTTCATCTAAAGCCGTACTGTCTTTTAGGAATGAAAATTCAAGAGCTTTTGCTGCTACAACTTCAGCAAGTTTTGAATATGCAGCTTCAACATCATCGCCAAACACATTCTTTAGGGTAATAAAAATAACAGGAAACTTACCCATATACTTTTCACAGAATGCTTTATCTTCTGTTATCTTTGTTCCCTTAAAGAGATCCTGCTGATAAGTGGTGTCAAAAGGCTTGTCGCTGTCTATCTTCAGGAAGTTTTCAAACATATCCATGAGCAGAGTCTTGCCAAAACGTCTTGGTCTTGTAAAGAGCAGTACTGAAGAGCCGTCAACAAAAGTTTTACCATCTGCAGGTATTTCCTCTGAGAATACAGTTTTCAGATATGGTGTCTTATCCACATAGTAACGGTTCTTTGTTATTACATCGTAAAAGATCTCGTTTCCTGTTGGCAGGATCAGAAATGTTTTGTCGCTCATGCTGTTTTTCCAAAAAGTATAATGTCTAAAATGATTATACCTTAGATTTTAAATATGGCTCTAAAACGCTGACATTATTTGCTTTCCTTACTTTATTTTGTGCACAAAATGGTATTGCGAATAATGGTCCAACATATCTTTAATTCATTGGCATTGTGTTATCATTAGTCAATTAAAAATTTAATCTTCTGCATAAATTTGGAATTCGATATGACTACTATTGTTGGTAAGGATGCTCCTTTAGAACAGAGTATTGCTCACTTTCAGGAAATACTGAAAAATTTGAAAATCTCTGTCAGAGAAAGCAACTGGCTTAATCCTTTAAATGACGTATATTCTGTACATTTAGACATTGAGTCATGTCCATCAATCTATTCAAACGGAAAAGGATCTTCTCGACTTGCAGCTCAGGCTTCAGCCTATGGCGAGCTTTTTGAAAGACTGGCAACTCATATGTCATTTTCCGATTATTATTTAGGTCTTGATAACTCCAATGCGCCCTATGTTCATTTCAAAGATGAGAAATGGACAGTAATCGATCAGAACGATCCCCAGATCCCTAATGATGTTTTAAATTCATCATTACGCAAATTCTACTCTGAAGGTACTGATTTAAATCTTGAAGATCTGGTTGATCTGCAGTCATCAGCATTTTCACGTGGTGTCTGCTCAATTCCATTTACAAATGCCAGAAACGGTGAAGTAGTTTACTTTCCTGTAAACCTCTTAGATAACTTGTACGGTTCTAACGGTATGTCTGAAGGCAATACCGAATATGAAGCACTTGTACAGGGACTTTCTGAAATCATCGAGCGTTATGTAAAAAAGGAAATTATTAAAAGAGGTTTAGCTCTTCCTGTAATTCCTGATGAGATCTTACAAAAATATGAAAAGTCATATAACTCATTAAAGACCTTACAAGGCGATAACTTAAAAGTTATTGCTTATGATGCCTCTTTAGGTGGTAAGTTTCCTGTTGTCTGCGTGGTGCTGTTCAATCAGAGTAACGGAACCTGTTTTGCCTCCTTTGGAGCTCATCCGATTTTTGAAGTCGCCCTTGACAGGACCATCACAGAGTTGATGCAGGGAAGAACTTTCAGCGACCTTGACAACTTCGACGAACCTGATTTTGATTTAGAAAGAACCTCAGATATTGTAAATCTTGAGAGTCACTTTGTTGACTCAACAGGCATTCTGCCTATGCAGATGTTCAGAAAGATCCCTGACTATAAGTTTGTAGCCTGGGATTTTTCAGGTAACACTCAAGAACAGTACAAAGCTCTGCGCTACATGATTGCAAAATTAGGTTTTGATATTTATGTACGCTCATACAATGAACTAGGTGTATGCGTCTACAGAACCATCGTTCCAGGTATGTCTGAAATCTACCCTGTTGATGATCTTGTATACAACAATACCAACAGTGGTATTGATTTTCAGGATGCTCTTCTCTCCTTACCAGGTTCTGAAGAAACCGTTGAGACTTATGCAGACTATCTTGATGAACTTGAAAGTGAAGATATCGATAACGATGTCTTAGTTTGCCAGCTGTTAGGTATTCTGACTGATCCTAAATCAAAATGGGCAAGTTTGAGAATGGGCGAATTAAGATGTTTAATCGCTCTGGCAGCTAAAGCCTACCCTTCCGCCCTAACCTATGCCATCTGGACTGTAAGATACAACCAGAACGATTTTTCACTAGATAAGTTATCTTTCTATCAATGCTTGATTAAAGTTTTACAGTGCAAGACTGAAGGTTCTTTAAATGAAGAGGATTACCTAGAAGGCTTTGAGCTCTTATATGGTAAAAAGACTCTTCAGAATGTCTTAGATCATGTAAATGGTAATGCTCGCTTTAATGGGCTTACAGCTTCAGATTTAAATCTAAAAGGATTTAAATCTCATCAGGAGTTAATCAGGATCTATAACATCATTAAAGATGCTCAGGAAAAGGATCTTAAAAATGATGTTCCTTTAGAAAACAAAGACGCTAAAGATAACGTAGAAGAATAAAGGAGTTAACCGTGAAAAAACATAATTTAATGAAGCTGTTTACAGTCGTAACTACAGCCACAATGTTAACTCTTTTAAATGCATGTTCTACTACTAGCTCAAATGAGGAGTTTGCAAAACTCTCAAGACAAGAGCAATTAGCTCAATTAAACAATATCAGTGAGCTAGAAGAGAACGGTAAGATTGCTTTAATCTCTCGTTATAAAAAAGCAAGATTTGCAGTTAACTGTACATATCATTACAAAAAGAATTACTTCTCATTAGAGTTTACTGGTCCCATGGGTATGCAGTATGCCATGTTAGAGGTTTATGCTAACGGCACTACTTTCTTAAAAGCTCAAGGTAAAGTTAACAAAGGTGACAGTGCAAGAGATCTGTTAAAGACTCAGTTTGGACTTGATATTCCTGTTGAGGATCTACCTGCTATCATGGTAGGTGCTCCTAAAGGTGAGCTTACCTATGATGAGCAAGGCTTTGTAAAAACTGCTAAACAGGGTGAAGAGTACCTTGTAACCTACAAGCAGTATCAGGCTCAAAGAAGAGGTTTACCACTGCCTACTAATTTTGAGATCCTAACTCCATTTACTAAGGTAAAAGTAAACATCAATAACGTCTTAAGGCTCAATTAACCATGAAATTAGAAGTCACTAGTCCTTGTAAGTTAAACCTGTTTTTATACATTACAGGTAAAAGACCTGACGGTTACCACAATCTGCAGACACTGTTTGTGATCTTAGATCATGGTGACAAGATGACCTTTGAAACTAGTGATAAAAATGATGAGGTAAAACTGCTTACAGACTTTGGTTTTCCTGTTGAGAAAAACTTAATCTATAAAGCGGCTATGCTTTTAAAACAGGAAGCTCATTGTAAAAAAGGAGTCAATATTTCTATTGATAAAGTACTGCCTCAAGGTGGTGGTTTAGGTGGAGGTTCTGGCAATGCAGCTACTACACTCTCTGTCTTAAACAAGTTATGGGATTTAAACTTATCTGAGGATAAGTTAATAGAACTAGGTGCTTCTTTAGGTGCTGACGTACCTATCTTTGTTAAAGGTACAACTTGTTTTGCTCAAGGTATTGGTGAAATTCTAGAACCAGTAAATGTAGAGAATAAGTACTACTTAGTTGCAACACCTGATTGCTCTGTACCTACTAGGGTTTTATTTGCATCAGACAAATTAAAAAAGGATTCCCCTGTAAGAACTTTTGATGAGCTATTGCATTCAAGATTTGATAACTGCTTTACACCTGTAGTTGTAAATGAATATCCTCTGGTTAAAGAGTTATTAGATACCCTATCAGAGTTTGGTACAGCTTCAATGTCAGGTAGCGGTTCATCCTGTTTTGTCGCTTTTGACAGTTATGATCACGCAAAGTGTGCACAAATGAAAATTGATAAGCTGAATATAAAAAGTTTTATTGCCAAATCTGTAAGTAAATCTCCTGTTCTTTCAAAGCTTGAAAGCTTATAAATACTTAAGACTTGCGTAGTCTTTACTATGCAAGTTTTACTGTTTCTTCATTGCAACATATCCGTAAAAAGCTAAATTATCCCTTTATCGATGTGATTAAAAGTTTTAAAATACGCCTAGCTTTAAGATGCTCTTAAAGCTCAATTTCTTTTTATGTCAAATCAATCAGGATCACTCATCTTATGGCTGATATGAAGCTGTTTGCCGGAAATGCAACACCGGACTTAGCTAAAAAAATCGCTGACCGTCTATACACTAGACTTGGCAATGCAACTGTTGACCGTTTTTCTGATGGAGAAGTTCACGTACAGATCAATGAGAACGTACGTGGTTGCGATATCTTCGTCATCCAGTCTACCTGTGCACCTACAAATGACAACTTAATGGAGCTTATCGTTATGATCGATGCTCTACGTCGTGCATCTGCAGGTCGTATTACCGCTGTAATTCCTTACTTCGGTTATGCTCGTCAGGACAGACGTCTTCGTTCAGCTCGTGTACCTATCACTGCTAAGGTAGTAGCTGACTTCTTATCATCAGTTGGTGTTGACCGTGTATTAACAGTTGATCTTCATGCTGAACAGATCCAGGGTTTCTTTGATGTACCTGTAGATAACTGTTTCTCAAGCCAGATCTTCGTTGAAGACATGTTAACTTTAAACTTAAAGAATCCTTGCGTTGTATCACCAGATATGGGAGGTGTGGTTCGTGCACGTGCAATTGCTAAGTTATTAAATAACGCAGACATTGCAATCATTGATAAGCGTCGTCCACGTCCTAACGTATCTGAGGTTATGAACCTAATCGGTGAGGTAAAGGACAGAGATTGTATTATCGTTGATGACATCATCGATACTGGTGGAACCTTATGCAAGGCAGCAGCAGCTCTAAAAGAGCGTGGTGCTAAAACTGTTACCGCTTATGGCACTCACGCTGTACTGTCAGGAGATGCTTATAAGAACGTATCAGAGTCTGCATTAGATCATTTAGTAGTATCTGACTCAGTTCCAGCTCGTGACAACTTCAAGAAGTTAAAGAGCTTCCGTCAGTTAACTCTAGCTCCTATGTTAGCTGAAGCAATTCGTCGTATTAACAACGAAGAGTCAATCTCAGCAATGTTCGAGCAGAACTAATCTAAAAGATTAGTTTACCTTTAGGGCCTTACTTTTTAGTCAGGTCCTAAAAATAACAAATCCTCCTAAACTTTTGCTTGAGAGGATTATTTTTTGATTATCTAAACTATCTTTTCAAACTAAGCATTGAATGCCTGATCAAGATCAGCAATCAGGTCATCAACGTGCTCAGTACCGATTGATAATCTGATGGTGTTGTTCTTAATACCTGCTGCCAATAACTCTTCTTCAGTCAACTGTGAGTGTGTTGTTGTAGCTGGGTGAATTACCAAGCTCTTAACATCAGCAACGTTAGCTAGTAATGAGAAGATCTTTAAGTTATCAATGAACTTGAAGGCTTCTTTCACGCCACCTTTTATCTCAAAGGTAAAGATTGAAGCTCCACCGTTAGGGAAATACCTCTCATATAAAGCATGATCTGGATGATCCTTTAATGATGGATGATTTACCTTCTCAACCTTAGGATGCTTTGATAAGTACTCAATAACTTTCTTGGTATTGTAGATGTGACGGTCTAATCTTAAAGATAAGGTCTCAACACCTTGTAACAGTAAGAAAGCGTTGAATGGAGAAATAGTAGCACCAGTATCTCTTAACAGGATTGCTCTAATGTAGGTTACAAAAGCAGCAGGACCTACAGCATCAGCAAATGAAATACCATGATAGCTTTGGTTTGGAGCTGCAATACCAGGGAATTTACCGCTCTTCTTCCAATCATATTTACCTGAATCAACGATGATGCCGCCTAAGGTTGTACCGTGACCGCCAATAAACTTGGTTGCTGAGTGAACTACGATATCAGCACCATGTTCAATTGGACGAATTAAGTATGGGGTTCCGAAAGTATTATCTACAACTAATGGTAAGTTGTGCTTGTGAGCGATAGCTGCGATTGCATCGATATCTGGAATATCACTGTTTGGGTTTCCTAAGGTCTCGATGTAGATAGCTCTAGTGTTTTCCTGAATTGCACCTTCAACAGAGCTTAAGTCATGAGCATCAACGAAGGTAGTGGTGATACCTAAACCAGGTAGAGTGTGCTCTAATAAGTTAGCACTACCACCGTAAATGGTCTTCTGAGCTACGATATGGCCACCGTTTGCAGCTAAAGCTTCAATTGTGTATGAAATTGCTGCTGCACCAGATGCTACTGCTAAAGCTGCAACACCACCTTCTAGAGCTGCGATTCTCTTTTCTAAAACATCCTGAGTTGAATTGGTTAAACGACCGTAGATGTTACCAGCATCACGTAAACCGAAACGATCAGCTGCATGCTGTGAGTTGTGGAATACGAATGAAGTAGTCTGGTAAATAGGTACTGCTCTTGAATCAGTTGCTGGATCTGCCTGTTCCTGGCCTACGTGTAACTGTAAAGTTTCAAACTTGTATGACATTTTCTGTTCCTCTTTTATTTACTAAAACTTGAAGTGCTAGAACTAGATTTTTTATCTTTATCTAGCTTTAAAACTAATAAAAACCTTGAAGAAGTCGTTGTTTATAATTCCTATCGACTTTCTATGTTTTAAATACTAATCGTCCGAAAATGAGATATCAACAAAAAACATATACTATATAATGATGTTAAACGATAGCCTTAGGCTATAAGAATATTGACCAACTTTTGGACATAAAAAAACTCCCTTTAGTTTAGTAAAGAGAGTTCTTATTTTGTGATAATTAAATTATACAGTTACAACTGTTTTAGAATTTCAACTAAAAGCTCTGCTCTAGGTTCAACTGAGGTTAAATCAAGCCATTCACGAGTGGTGTGACATTCACCTCCGCGTCCACCAAAAGTATCCAGAACAGGAGTACCTGTGTTACTGATGTGATTACCATCAGACACACCCCCGGATCTTATAAATTTTGGGGTGATGCTGAATTTTGTTAATGCTTTAGTTACGATTTCTTTTAATTTAGCAGTCTTTTCTGTTACCACCATGGCTGGATTTACAAGCAAAATCTTAAAGCTTGCTTGAATATCCTGACCAAAAGGTATTTCAAATTCATGCTTAAATTTAGCTAAGAAGTCTTCCCACTGATCATTATTCCAGAATCGGACATCGATTCTGGCATAGCAGTCTTCAGCGATAGCATTAGCAATGATACCGCCTTTTAATACACCAAAGTTTACAGTGACATTCTCGTTAGCTAGAGCATTAATTCTTTGAATACAGTTTGCCATAGCGTTAATAGCAGAACGACCTTTCTCAGGACAGAAGCCTGCATGAGCTCCCCTGCCCTTTAAAAAGATATCAATATGAGAAATACCCTTACGAGCTTCCGTAAAGTTATCAATCTCCTCACTGCCTTCAAAGATAAGAGCATAGTCAGACTTTTTAGCAATGCTGTCTATAAACTCTGATGAATGGGTAGAGCCTGTCTCCTCATCAGGGTTTAAGACTACAGCTACCTTTTTACCTTCTAAAGTACCATTTACAAGAGCCTTAGTAAGTCCCCACAAAATGATAAGATCACCATCTTTCATGTCGGCTACACCAGGGCCATAGGCTAAATTAACCTCTCGTTTAAATGGTCTTTCTTCTGCAGTACCATGAGCAAATACCGTATCAATGTGACCTGAGAGTAGCAGATCATAATGCTCTGCATTTTTATCATTTGTTGCAAAAACACCATGGCCTACTACATCATCAAAGGAAACTTCCTCTGCATAAAAGCCTATATCAGAAAACCACTGTACAAACTGCTTGGCAACTTTGGTTACACCTTGTGTATCTGTAGTACCTGAATCAATATTCACAACAGTTTCAAGTTTCTTTACATAATCCTCAAGATTTTCAATTGCATTTACTAAGCTCTTGCTCATAAAACCTTCTTAAAAATCAAAATGCTCTAGTTTAAAAGTGTATTTTTGAAGTTTCTCTTCATCAATATCATAGCCTATACCCTCGCGCTCAGGGATTGTGATAAAGGAGTCTTTACCAATTTCAATCTGAGGCTTGATAATGTCATCTGAAAGATAGCAGGTCGATGACATGATGTCATTTGAGTAGCGGTAGTTCTCAAGCGATGCTATTGCAAGGTTATGAGCCTGACCGATACCAGACTCTAACATAGAACCACACCATACACCTACTCCATGCTCTTTAGCATAATCATGAATTGCTTTAGCATTAGCTAAACCACCTACACGGGAGACCTTAATGTTAATAATCTTTAAAGCACCGATGTCTATTGCCTGTCTTGCGTCATCTAATGAATCAATACTCTCATCAAGGCAGATAGGAGTTTTCAGTTTCTTTTGCAACGCAGCATGATCAATGATGTCTTCACAACCTAGAGGTTGCTCAATTAAAGCTAAATCGTAGTTATCTAACTTTTCAAAGAGATCGATATCATCAAGGGTATAAGCTGAGTTTGCATCAACCTGCAACTCAATCTCAGGAAATTCATTACGTACAGCTTTTATGTATTCAAGATCGAAGCCAGGCTTTATCTTAACCTTGATTCGGCGGTAGCCATTTTTCTGATAGCTCTTAATGGTATCGATTAACTCTTGAGGTGTCTTTTTAATACCAATACTGATACCACCTTCAATTCTGTCCTTATTGCCACCTAATAACTGATACAGAGGCTTATGAACAGACTTTGCATAAGCATCAAAGATAGCAGTTTCTATGGCAGAGCGGGCAAAGTAATTTCTACGAACGCTTTTAAAGACCTTAGCTACATCAAAAGGATCATCTACTGTCTTTAAGTTCCGTTTTAAAAGAGGTAATAAAAACTCTTTTAAAACTAATTCACCTGAAGCTACAGTCTCTTCGTTGTAGATTGGCAGAGATAAAGCAGGATCATCTCCATAACCTGTAGCAGAATTGGTATGAACCTCTACAATTAACAGATCTTTATCTGTAATGGAGCCAAAGCTTGGAGTAAAAGGCTCATTTAAAGGTATCTTGATACGTCTTAAAGTAACTGATTCAATCTTCATAAGTTCCTCCAAAAAAGGCAACTGACGTTGCCTTTTTTACTTACTGTTTTACATCATCAAGTGACACTTGAGTTTAAGACTAGAAAACAGGGATATAACCACCATCGTAAGCATCTAGAATTGCCTTTTTAACCTCAGGGGTTAAGAATCTCTTAACGATAGTCTGATATACAGGATTATCCTTATCCTGTTGACGAGCTACGATAACGTTGATGTATGGATTGTCTTTATCCTGAACATTCTCATTAAAGATAGCATCAGATGGCTTTAGACCTGCTGAGAATGCGTTACCGCCATTGATGGCAGCAGCTGCAATATCAGGTAAGATGTTAAAGAGCACACCTGATTCAGCTTCACGGATTTCAATCTTTACGTTGTATTTGGTAATATCAGCTTTGGTTGGAACATAGCCTTTAGCAGGATCAACCTCAATTAGACCTGCTGACTCTAGAAGTTTTAGAGCTCGACCTCCGTTAGTTAAATCTGATGGGATACCAATAATGTCACCATCTTTGATATCTTTTACTGATTTAATCTTGTCTTTGTTGTTATAAAGACGGATAGGAGCGATAAAGGTCTTGCACAATGGCACAATCTTGTAGCCATTTTTATCAATATCATTGTTTAGATATGCTTCATGCTCGAATGCGTTTAAATCAATCTCACCATCATTTAAAGCACGGTTAGGAGTTGCATAGTCTGAGTACTTAACTAAGGTTACATGGATTTTATCCTGCTTTAAAAGCTCATTTACTGTATCCCAGTGAGCATTGTAATCACCTACAACACCTACTTTAACCTCTTTAAAACCCTCAGGTACATCATTTGACTCAAACCAGCCTGCGTGAGCTACAGTAGTTGCTGTTGCTAAAACTAAGGCTGATGTCTTTAAAAAATTTGAAAAGATCTTCATAAAATTACCTCTTCTTTTTAAAACTCTGTACGATTTTTTGTTCATTTATTTTGTATGTCATTTCATACATCGGTCTACTTACATAAATTACTATTTTTATACTTTCTGTCAACTAAAATTTTATATTTTTTCTTTATATTTCATTAAGTTATAACCAGTTATAAAAATTTACTATATGTCATAAGCATTGATTAAATGATAGAATTGTAAAAAAGAAAATTCAAAAACATTAATCCCCATAAATTTACTTATCTAAATTCAATTGATTAGATAAGTAAACTTTGGTTTAGAGCCTTCCTTATAGGCATAACTTAGGAACAACATGATAAGACTTGAAAATATCAGTAAAGATTTTGTCGTTGATGGAAAGACGGTACATGCTGTAAAAGATGTAACCATCGAAATTGCTAAAGGACAGATCTTTGGAATTATAGGTTTCTCAGGAGCAGGTAAATCTACCTTAGTGCGTTGTATTAACTTATTAGAAAGACCAACCTCTGGTAAGGTCTTTTTAGAAGACACAGAGCTTACAGCTCTGCCTTATAAAAAGTTAAGAGAAGCAAGACAAAAAATTGGCATGATCTTTCAGAGTTTCAACCTCATGCCTTCAAGAACAGTTTATGAGAATATTGAGTTACCTTTAAAACATAATGGTTACCCAAAGGATAAGAGAAAACAGAGAATTGAAGAGCTACTCTCTTTAGTAGAACTCTCTGACAAGGGTAACAACTACCCATCTCAATTATCAGGAGGTCAGAAGCAGCGTGTAGCAATTGCAAGAGCCTTAGCAGGAGATCCTAAAGTTTTACTCTGTGATGAGGCAACCTCAGCATTGGATCCTAAAACTACTTCACAGATCTTAGCATTATTAAAGAAGCTCAATCAGGAGCTTAAACTTACCATTGTCATCATTACTCATCAGATGTCTGTGGTAAAAGATATCTGTGATAGAGCAGCTGTCATGGAGCAAGGTGAAGTTATCGAACAAGGCTATGTTTATGATCTGTTCTCAAATCCAAAGACTAAGCTTACCAAGTCCTTTATGGACACAGCCAATAACTTTGGCTCATTCTTTGACATTCTAGATGAGAAAGGCTCTTTAGCAGATGTTTCAGATGGCACTCATATTTACCTTTTAACCTATACTGGTGATGTTGCAGGTAAGGCTTTAATGAGTGAGATCTACAAGAAATTTACAGTTGAATCTAACATTCTTTACGGCAATATTGATTACATCAAAGGTAAGCCTTTAGGAAAATTAGCTGTAAACCTTACAGGTGATAAGGACAAAATTGAAGAAGCTGTAGAGTATATTAAAAACTCAGGTGTGCAACTGGAGGTATTAAAATGATTGAGAATTTAGTTATGACTTTAATGCCTAATTTTAAACGACTCTCAGGTGAGTTTTTGCACTGCCTGCATGACACTTTTGTCATGATTGGAGTTTCAGGTACGATTGCCTGGTTCTTAGGTGTAATTTTAGGCATTATTTTAGTTACCACTAAAAAGAACGGTATTTTAGATAATAAGATTGTCTTTACTATAGCCAATAAAGTCATTGATATCTTACGTTCAATTCCTTTTATTATCCTGATGGTGCTTCTAATTCCCCTCTCAAGATTCATTGTAGGCACAGGTTCTGGTCTTCAGGGATCATTTGTAGCTTTAGTATTCGGTACAGTACCATTCTTTGCTAGACAAATTGAATCAGTACTCTCTGATGTGGATAAAGGTCTTATTGAAGCTGCTGACGCTATGGGCTTTTCAAAACTAGAGATCATCTTTTCAGTATATTTAAAAGAAAGTATCCCTGGAATTACCAGAGTAACCATGATCACCTTTGTAAGCTTTATCGGTATTACCGCTATTGCAGGTGCCATCGGTGCTGGTGGTATTGGTGACTTTGCAGTACGCTACGGTTATCAGATGGGATACAGAGATATGATTTGGCTTACCGTAATTGTAATTTTAATTATGATAAGTATCTTCCAGTTTATAGGTAATCTCATCATTAAAAAGACTACTCACTAAGTAGTTCTCTCAAGCCTTGCTTACTCTGTACTGATTTAATCAGTACAGACTCTCTCACAAAAATAAAAGCTCATCGACTTTCGTCTTGAGCTTTTATTTTTATAAGACAGATTTAAAAAAGCAAAGTTAAAAAGGATCTTCAAAAAGAAGATCTTTGAAAGAGTGTTGTTACTCTTCTTGCTGACCTTTAATGATATTTAAAGCACAGCACACAGCATCAGTCCATGCCATAGCATGAGAGATGTAACCATATAAACGATCTTTTACTAAAACTAAACCTGCGTTATTAGCTACATCCATAGCATCGTTAATTCTGTGTTCAAACAGTAGCATTAAAATTCTGATAATACTGCCTAACTGACCACCGCCATTGGTATAGCAAGAAGCTACTGCATCTAAAGGGAACTCTGCAAAGGTAGCTTCCTCTGTATCATGTAAAAAGACATGCGCAAAGCGTAAGAAGCCTGCGATAAAGGCCTGAGGAGCGGTAATATCATCACAGATATCCTGAGCCATCAAATCTACAATTTTGGCAAAGTTCAATGCCTGTATAAATGGCTCATAGTTTATAAACTCTGATGAGAATGGGATCTTCTTTTGCTCATAGGACTGCTTTTCTGTAAGTGTAAAGAGATTGTAACCTACGGAGATAGCAAGGAAATTTCTTAAATCAAACTGAGTTAGAGTCTGACTTTCACCTAAGGTCGAGCTGTTTTTGCGAATAGTTAAATTGGTTAAATGTTTTGAAGCTACCATACCTTTCATGGCTAAAGCCATTAAAGGATAGTTAGCTACAATCACGCCAATCTCTTTGACATCATAAATTGAAGAGTAGAGCTGAGCGAAAGTACGCAACATTTCATGCTGCCACTTAGGACGCTCGTTTTCATAGGTTAATAAGAAGTTATTAACTGTACCTAGAACGTAGTCAAAGTTTCTGGTTTCTTCTTTATTAAAGGAGAAAATAGAAATATGGTGTTTAAAAGCAATTGTTTTTAAAAGAGGATTCTTGTTGCGTAATGACTGAATTACAGTCATAAACTCTGCGCTTCTTTCAAAATCCACCATTAGATAATCGATACATGCAAGGATTTCGTCATTTGATGCAATCTCACCCATGGCATCAACTCTAACAGCAAAACGCATACCCATTTTACGTAAACGTAAAATGGTATCTTTATATTCTTCTGTAAGTTCAATGGAGTTTTCAAGCCACATAATGACATGTTTGGGATCATACTTACGAGCCTGTTTTAACCACAGCACTGTAGGTACAGTAGGCACCATCAGATCATCGCAGATACCACTTAAAACTCTAATACTGCCCATGGTCATTACATCACGCAGTAATGATGGGACATTCTCTTTTCTGCAGAAACCAAAATCAAAGGTATTACCCGCTGAAAGCTCCAGACAGTAAAAATGAGTTTTACCCTTACTATCTTGAACTGCAATACGATCATAAACTCTGCACTGAAGTGATGGAGTATTAAGATCATCTAGCATCTGAGTTTTACCACGAAGATTCCAGTTATCAGCCATATTCTCTCTCAAAAATATTGTTTATTTTTATTCGTAGCCTTACTGCTTGCAGACTATTTTTTATCATGTTTTCTGTCATGCAGTTTGTCTAACAGCTTTTGATGTATGCCGTTAAAGCCACCATTGCTCATTACAAGGATTGTTGTTCCTTTAGGGCTTGCGTTTACTATTTCGGTGAGTAATTTATCAAAATCGGCAATAACATGTAGAGGCTTTTTGCACTGTTTTTCAAGCGACTTCACATCCCATTTAACAGAAGTGTTAGCATAGACAAAAATTTCATCAGCACTTTCAAAAGACTGAGCTAGAAATTCATGGTTAGCGCCCATCTTCATGGAATTTGAGCGAGGCTCAAATACAGCTACTAAACGTTTATCCTGACCTATCTTTGCTCTTAAGCCCTCTGTGGTTAACTTAATTGCTGTTGGGTGGTGAGCAAAATCGTCATAAACGCTGACATCATCGACAATACCTTTTAACTCCATTCGTCTCTTTGGAAGTTTAAATGTCTCTAAGGATTTAGCAGCATCTTTAATAGAGATACCTGTATACATGGCAGCTCTAATTGCCATTAGAGCGTTGTGTACGTTGTAGGTTCCAGTGCAGTTGTAATTTACAGTACAGATAAATTCCTTACCATCATAAATATCAAAAGATGAACCATCTTTTGATTTTAAGACTGCATTCAGGTCGTTCTCATCACCGATTCGTACCACAGGAGTCCAGCAACCCATTTCTATTACACCATCAAGATTCTTGTCGTTATTTGGCATAACAACAAGACCTTTACCAGGTACGGTTCTTACTAAATGATGGAACTGCTTTTGAATATCTTTTACTGAATCAAAGATATCAGCATGGTCATATTCTAAGTTGTTCATGATTAGAACTGTAGGATGATAATGAACAAACTTTGAGCGCTTATCAAAGAAAGCACAGTCATACTCATCAGCTTCAATTACAAAGTACTCACTGTCAGTACTGCGTGCTGAAATTCCAAAGTTCTCAGGAATACCACCAATTAAAAAGCCTGGATTTTTACCATTATCTTCTAAGATCCAGGTCAGCATTGATGAGGTGGTAGTCTTACCGTGAGTACCAGCTACAGCCAGAACAGTCTTATTTAAAAGGTAATGCTCTTCTAACCACTGCGGTCCTGAAACATAACGGCATCTGTCATTTAGCATGCGCTCTACAACATCCATGCCTCGACGCATTACGTTACCTACTACAATTAAATCAGGCTTTTCATCTAACTGCTCAGCATCAAAGCCTGTATGTAACTTAATACCAGCGTTTGATAACTCATCTGACATTGGTGGATAAACGTTCTTATCTGATCCTGTAACGGTAAAACCAGCTTGTTTTGCAATCATGGCAATACCGCCCATAAAGGTACCGCAAATACCTAAAATATGAATATGCATGAATTTGTCCTAATCTTCTTTCTAGTATTCTCTCAAGCTTTAGATTTCAATCTTATTGAATGACTAAATCTGATGTTTTAACTTACTGCTGTTTTGCACAGTCTAAATACTGCTTGAAGTTATCTGTATATCTAAATAGAGGTTTGCCTTTGTCATACTCGATAGTTGCAATAGCATAGCCATGCTCTTTACCCCAGTCTAGAGCCTTTTGAGCACCCAGTACTAAAAGACCGGTATCTAAGGCATCTGACTCAAAAGCTGAGTCTGAAATCACAGTTACTGATAAAGTCTTGTGAGTTACAGGGTAACCAGTTTTAGGATCGATTGCGTGTGAAAAGATTTTGCCTGTAGTCTCATCTTTAAAGTAGTTTCTGTAAGAACCTGCTGTAGTTACAGCTTTGTCTAAAGCACAGATTGGTACGAATACTCGTCTTTCAGGTGAGGTAGGATCTTCAATTCCCAAACGCCACTTTTTGCCTTTAGCGTTAACACCATATGAGCGTGAAGCACCAGCTACATTTACCATAAAGTTCTTATAGCCTTCCTTTACCAGTTTTGCAGCCACTGCATCAGCTCCTAAGCCTTCACCTACAGTTGCAAGATCAAGTTTGATGTCTTTATTGTGCTTTACTAAATAGCTCTTATTGTTTTCTGTTCTAACCTCAAACTTATCAAGACCAACCAGCTCTAAAGCCTGATTAATCTCATCTTGAGATGGAGCTTCATCTTTCTTTTTATCTTTACCAAAGCCCCACAGATTTACCAATGGACCTACAGTAATATCAGTAGCTCCTTCAATACGTCTGCCCTGATAAACAGTATCTTGAATGATCCTGCCTAGCTCATTTGAAATCTCAAAAGGTTCTGTAGATTTAAAATCATTGAATTTATATAACTCAGCGTTCTTATCAAAAGTTGAAATCTCATCGCAGATCTGCTTAAACGCACCTTCAGCTAAAGCTTTTAAACCTGCTTCTCCTCCTTTATAACCACCAACAACATTTATAGCATAGAAAGTACCCATGGTTTTGCCCTGAATGATTGTTGATGTCTGTACCTGTGCAGCAACAGTGCGTTGATTGTCTTTGTCACAAGCTGTAAGAGTTGTAACCGCAACTAATGAGATTGAAACTACAGCAAAGAGAAAAGCTCGTGAAACAACATTAGCTAAAACTGATTTTTTTAACATTTTTGAAACCTAAAAACGAAAAAAAGCCTGCCTAATGACAGGCAAGCTTAGAAATTTTATTGTTCTTTATACGCTCTGGTGAGGAATTTCCATATTCTTAATAGCGCAATCATCTTTGCGCTTTTCTACCTTTTTACCAGCCATAGAGCACAACTGCTGACAGGTAGTACATGCACCACCATCCATGATTGAGGCTGTAGCCTCTTCTTCTGTCATCATTGGACGTCTTTTAATAAGCATACTCATTGATAAAGCTAGAACAAACAGTAAAAATACGATGAAACTTGCTACAAATACCATGTCTGTCCCCTATAATTGACTAAAACAGCCTAATTTTAGCATAAAAGCTAATTTTATGCGTCTTTGGCTTGTTTTACTTTGCGATAAAATTGCTCGTAAACAGCATAGAACAAGCGCTTTTTCTAGCTCTTCTTTTAAAGGATGATGACTGAATTATACAGTCATCATCCTATAGCGACTAAAATCAATAAACTCCACATAAAAGTTACTGTATTACAGGCTTTAAAGCTTCATTAGTTTTCCTTAACAAAGCGCTTTTGTGCTAGAATTAGCGCAATTATTTTTCACCCCCTGTCTTTAAGATTAGCAGGCTTAATTTATTTATCAGGACTTACAATGCGTACAAGTCAATATTTACTATCTACCTTAAAAGAAGATCCTAAAGAGGCTGCTGTAGAGAGCCATCGTTTAATGTTAAGAGCTGGCATGATCCGTCAGATCGCTTCAGGTGTTTACACCTGGTTACCAACCGGTATGAGAGTGTTATCTAAAGTTAACAAGATTGTCCGTGAAGAAATGGACAAGACTGGTGCTTTAGAGATTGCCATGCCAATGGTCCAGCCTGCTGAACTGTGGAAAGAGTCAGGTCGCTATGTAAAGTACGGTCCTGAGTTATGCCGTTTTAAGGATAGAAAGCAAAACGAGTTTGCCTTAGGTCCTACCCATGAGGAAGTTGTAACTGATATTGCTCGTCGTGAAATTAAATCAGCAAGACAGTTACCATTATGCTTATACCAGATCCAGAACAAATTCCGTGATGAAATCCGTCCTCGTTTCGGTGTAATGCGCGGTCGTGAGTTCTTAATGAAAGATGCTTATTCATTCCATATTGAAAAGGCCTCTTTAGAGAAGACTTATCAGGATATGTATGATGCATATTCAAGAGTATTCACCCGTATGGGTCTTGAGTTCCGCCCAGTAGAAGCTGATACAGGTTCTATTGGTGGAAACCACTCACATGAGTTCCAGGCATTAGCTGATGCTGGTGAAGATACTATTGCTTGGTCTGATGGTTCATCATATGCTGCTAATATTGAAATGGCTGAAGCTCTAGCTCCTACTTATGATAGAGAAGCACCAGGAGCTGCTTACTCTGAGGTTGCAACACCTGGCTGTCATTCAGTTGATGATGCAGCTAAAGCTTTGGGCTTAGATTCAAAGAAAGTATTAAAGAGCCTTATCGTTCATGGCAATAAGAAAGAAGACGGTAAGTATGAGTTGGTTATGCTCTGTCTTTGTGGCAATCAGGAACTAAATGAAGTTAAAGCCATCAAGATTGATGGTATAAACGATCCTTTAGAGATGGCTTCAGAAGAAGAAATCAATGAGTTTACAGGTTCTCACACTGGTTCATTGGGTCCTGTAGGCTTTAAGGGCAGAATCCTAGTAGACAGAACTGCAGATAAGATGTCTAACTTTGCTTGTGGCGCTAACAAGACTGGCTACCACTTAATCAACGTAAACTGGGACAGAGATGTACCTAAATACGAAGTATTTGATTTACGTAATGTTGAAGATGGTGATCCTAGCCCTGATGGCAAGGGTACCTTACACCTGCGTAAAGGTATTGAGGTAGGTCAGGTATTCATGCTTGGCACTAAGTACTCAGAAGCAATGAAAGCTACTGTTAAAGATGAGAACGGTAAAGACATTCCTATGATTATGGGCTGCTATGGTATCGGTGTTACTCGTGCTATTGCTGCTGTAATTGAACAGCACCATGATGACAGAGGTATTATCTGGCCTGAAGAAATTGCTCCTTTTAAAGTTTCAATTATTGCAATTAAGCCATCTAAGTCACAGGAAGTTAAAGACGCAGCTGAAAAAATCTACAACGAACTTACCGCTCGTGGCGTAGAAGTTCTGTATGATGATCGTGATGAGCGTCCTGGTGTAATGTTTGCTGATGCTGAGTTAATCGGTATACCTCACATCATCACCGTAGGTGAGAAGAGCTTAAAAGACGGCAATGTAGAGTACAAGTACAGAAGAACCGGTGATAAGGAAAACTTAAAGCTAGATTCTGCTGTAGAAACAATTCTCTCAAAGTTAGCTAAATAAACTTAACTTTCATGAGCAACGTTAAAAACGTTCAAGAGGTTGTAAAGGAGTGCCATCTTGTAGCAGATACTGCTAAAGATGGCTGTCCTGCTGCAACCTATGAGAAGATGGCATCACTACTAGAGGATGTCATCTCTCTGTCACCTCTTATGAACAGTGACTACCCTGTTGTTGTCAACTCTATTGTCAAAGAACTCTTGAACGCTCAACAGCTAGATGATCTCATAAAGATATCTGATTATGTTGAGTTTGAGCTTATCTATATACTAAATCACTATCAAAAGTAAAATTCTAAGAGTAGATCCTCTCTTGAAATTTATATTAAAAGAATAAATTTGAACCTAGATAAAACGTTACTTATTTCTAGTTTCTAGTATTGATAACCTAACAGTCTGATAAAATTAAGAAAGATGCAGTTTCAAAAAATAAAGGCTCATCATGGCAGATCAAAAAGAGTTCAAGTTATTACCAACTGGTGGTGATACCTTTTCTGAAATCATCACCAAAAATAAATATTATGTCGATAAGACTTCATATCTAAGATCTGTCTTTACCGAAGATGGTAGCTCTGTACTTTTATTTACAAGACCTCGTAGATTTGGCAAAACCTTACTTATGGACATGTTTGCCGATTTCTTTCGTTTAAATTATTTAAATCCTTCAGATACATCATTTCAAGAGAAAATCTTTAATGATATGGAGATCACGAAAGATAAAGCGTTTGTTGAAAAGTACATGGGGCAGTTTCCCGTTATTTCAATTTCATTAAAAGAAATTAAGGGGATCAGCTATGAGGTTGCAAAAGGGCAACTTGTTACTCTCGTAAAGGAACTAGCAAGAACTTACAGTTTTCTTCAAAAAAGTGAAATGCTTACAGAAGACGATAAGTTGGACTTAAAGAATCTGTGTAGTGATGCTTTCTTAAAAGAACCTATTAATCAAAATAACCTTACTTCAGCTCTAAGTTTTATGAGCTCTTGTTTGTATAAGCATTTCAAAAAACAGGTAATACTCTTAATAGATGAATATGATGTACCTTTAGCAAAAGCAACTAGTGGTAAGTACCATAAAGAAATGGTAGAACTTATGAGTTCTTTTTTAGGGGTATTAAAAAGTACACCTAAAAACACTAATGAAGAGTCGGCACCAATATTTAAAGTAGTAATGACAGGCTGTTTAAAAGTAGCAAAGAACTCTATATTTACAGGTGTTAACAACGTTGTAGTAAATACAGTTTTGGATACACAGCCACAATATACATCAATCATAGGTTTTAATAAAAAAGAGACAAAAAAGATCTTAGAAGACTATAACCTAAGTGACTATGAATATATGGTCAAAGAGAACTATGACGGATACCGTTTCTATAATGATGAAATGTTCTGTCCATGGGATGTTATCAACTTTGTTGCTAATAACTATAAACATAAATTAAATTGTACAGAAGCAGATATTAAGCCTGACAACTACTGGATCACCAGTTCATCCTCAGATGAACTAAAGGAGCATATTGGATTTTTGAAGGAAGATATTAGACAGCAACTTCAAGATCTTGTTGATAGAAAAACTATTGAAGTAAGCATCAATGATTCTATGAATTATGATGATTTAAAACTTCATGATCCTAACGATTTCTTCTCTTTATTAGTACATACAGGTTACTTAACAGCTGTTGATAATCCTTTAAAGAATAACTACATTGTTAAAATACCAAATGAAGAAATCCTAAATTGCTTTGAGTCCAATATCAAGAAAGTCTTTGATGCCAATTTAACTTCAGGTCCTGACAAGAGGGCTGATAAGTTGGCTTCAGGATTTTTAGAAGGAAATACATCAAGTGTTACTGCTATTCTAAACTCATTGTTGACTTCATATGTATCTATCAGAGATTTAGCCACAAAATCAAAACCAGAGAACTTCTATCATAGCTTTATGTCAGGAATATTTACTGTTTCTGAAAAATGGGCAAAAGAATATAAATCCAATTTTGAAGCAGGCAATGGGTATGCTGATATTTCTTTTAGAAATTCAGATAAGACTAAAGTAGCCATTTTGGAACTTAAGACTGCTCCTTGCGAAAAAGACATGAAAGTGGTTGCACAAAAAGCTCTTCAGCAAATCGAAGCAAAACAATACGCAAAAGAGTTTTTAGAATTGCCAACTGTTCAATCCATTGAAACTTATGGAATTGCTTTTTTCAATAAACAATGCTTTATTATTTCAAAAAAAATAATGTAATTAAGAGTTATATATTGTAGTTTGATCCTTCACAATTTGAGTTATTTACAACCTTAATCAGACTCCATTTCTACTCTAACAAAAGGCAATCATATCATTGCTAAATAAAACTCATTTAGTGCCGACAACTATAGAAGTACACCTAGTTTTGTAAAAAGGATTTAGTAAAAAATGCTAATGGAAGACAATAATAACAACAATAGCAATAACAGTAATGCAGTCGGAGCGTACTGTTATGAAATAGCAAAAAAGCTATTTCCTATTTGCAGAAGTATTACAGGTAACGGATTTAGACAATCCTTAGCTATCTTAAAAGAAGAGTTGCCTGAGATAAATGTCTTTGAAGTTCCATCAGGCACAGAAGTCTTTGATTGGACTATACCTAAAGAGTGGAACTGTACTGAAGCTTATATTGAAGATGAAGATCACCACAGGATCATCGACTTTAAAGATAACAATCTGCATGTTTTAGGTTACTCTGCCCCCTTTGATAAAGTACTTCCATTTTCTGAACTTAAAAACTACATCTACACGCAAAAAAATCAAAAAGATGTCATTCCTTATGTAACCTCATACTATAAGGAAAGATCAGGCTTTTGCATGTCTCAGAATCAATTTGATGAATTAGCAAAACATGAAGATCAAAAATACCATGCTGTAATTAAAAGTACTTTAGATGAGCATGGATCTTTAACTTATGGTGAGTGCATTATCAAAGGTAAATCAGATAAAGAGATTTTAATCTCAACTTATCTTTGCCATCCTTCTATGGCAAATAACGAGTGTTCAGGACCTGCTTTATCCGTAGCTCTAGCAAAGTTCATTAAAGAAAATCCTCGCTACTATACCTACAGATTTATCTACATACCTGAGACCATAGGTTCTATTACTTACCTATCAAGAAACCTTGAGGTTCTAAAGAAAAATACCGTAGCAGGCTTTGTACTGTCATGTGTTGGTGATAATCGAGATTACTCATATGTAAAAACTCGTTATGGCAATACCATTACTGATAAATTACTTGAGAATACCTTAAAGCATTTAGTACCTTCTCATAAGGCTTATTCTTTCTATCATCGAGGATCTGATGAAAGACAGTTTAATGCTCCAGGTGTAGATTTACCTGTATGCTCTGTATCTAGAACTAAATATGGAGCATATCCTGAGTATCACACCTCAAAGGACGATTTGAACTTAATTAGTCCTGAAGGCTTTGCTGGCGAATACGAGGTTATGACCAAATCACTTTTGGTTTTAGAAAATAACTTTAAATACAGAATCAACGTATTCTGTGAGCCTCAATTAGGTAAAAGAGGACTCTACCCTACCATAAGTCAGAAAGGATCTTACAGCTCAATTATTGCTCTAAGAGATTTCATTGCTTATGCTGATGGCACTAATACCTTGTTAGATATCAGCGAACTCATCAATATTCCGGCCTATGAGTTGATATCTATAAAAGATAAACTTTTTGAAAATAAACTTATTGATATAGTTAACGAATAAAGGAATTAAGAATTATGAACTTTTACGATGAATTAGCTAACATTTTTGATGAAGATAAAGTAACTGATGAAACTAAATTCAAGCAATTAGATCAGTGGGATTCAATCACTTTAATGACTTTACAACAATCTTTACAAAGCAATTTTGGAGTAAAGCTAAGTTTAAAAGATATCATGACATCTGAAACAGTTGCTGATCTAAAAGCTAAGTGCAATATCAAACAATAAAAAGAAAAGTACTTGGAAAAGACTAATCATTGATGGTGGATTCTCCATCGATGGTAGCCTCAAAATTGATGTGTAACTAAATATGAATGATCTTGTAAATTTAAACTCAAATTTAAAAGAAGCTCTTTTAGAGGCTTTTAATCAATACAAAAACAAAATTGCAATCAAAACTTCTAATGAAGATATTTCTTATAATGAGCTGTATAAAAGAAGTATCTCTATTGCTGATTTTATTTCTAAAAATAAATATAAAAAAGTAGCAATTCTAGGTTATAGATCGGTAAATGTATATGCTGTAATTCTTGCTGCTATTTTTGCAAATCAAACTTACGTTCCTCTAAATCCAAGATTTCCTGAAAAAAGAACCATAGAAATGATTTTGGATTCTGATGTTGACGCAATCATTGTTTGTAAAGAATGCGCTACATACCTCAAGAAATTGCTTAAAGAAGCTAAGATAGATAAAGAGTTAATTATTGAAGATTCTGATAAGTTTTGCGAACAGGATTTTTCAAAAGAGCGCTTTTACAATATAACAAGATTAAGCTTTACAGCATCAAATAAAACAGAAATTGGAGAATCATCAAAAATAAATTTCGATGAGAATAAACCAATCTATGTTATTTATACCTCAGGTACAACAGGAAAGGCAAAAGGTGTTATCGTATCTTACTTTCATTTCTTTAGCTACATAGAAAAGATCCTTAACTACTACAACTACAACGAAAATGACGTATTCTCACAAATGTCTGAGATTACGTTTGATCTAAGTCTTCAGGATCTCTGCTCTTCAATACTGTCAGGCGGAACTTTAATTCCCATTCCAAAAGAATACCTTTTCTGCCCTGCACCTATTATTTCAAAGTTCAAAATCACAGTATTTCATGCCGTTCCATACGTTATCAGTATGCTAAAGAAAATGGAAATGCTAGAGTCTGAGCTTATGAATTCAATTAGGATCAGTATTTTTGTAGGTGAACCGCTTTGGTATGAACAGGTAAGAGATTGGATAAAGAGTTGCCCTAACTCTATTGTCTACAACACTTATGGTCCAACAGAAACCACTGTGATCATCATGCGCTATAAAGTTTATGATCCAAATATAATGACTATAGATTCTCTTAAAGATCTTGAAGGAGTCGTGCCTTTAGGAACAACTTTTCCAAGAGCAAAAGCAGGTATCTTCAATGACTACAATGTTGAGCTTGCTAAAAATGAAATTGGTCAAATCTATTTAGCAGGAGATCAGGTAGGTTTAGGCTACTTAAACAGTAAAGAAAAGACCAATGAAGCATTCATAAATCTCGACGAAACCTTATGGTATAAGACCGGAGATAACGGTTACGTTGATGATAATGGTAATTTCATCTTTAAAGGCAGACGAGACGATCAGGTAAAAATCAATGGATTTAGAGTTGATCTGTTAGAAATTGATGAAAAGCTAAGACTTGCTTCCAAAAGAAGAGCTATGTCGATTCCTTTAAGAAATGAACTAAACCAAATTACTAATTTAGTAGCAGCTGTTGAAGGTGATGAAGATAATAAAATCAAAGATGATATTGTTTCTACTTTGAAGAATTATCTACCTTTTTATATGCAAGTTCACGACATAGTCTTTATAAAAGAATTCCCTGTTAACTACAATGGAAAACTTGATAGAAAAGCTCTTACTCAACAAGTATTTGACTGTACATACGGTAAATAAAATGAAATTAGATAAGAACTATATAAAAGAACAACTCATAAAAGTTGGTCTAAAAAAAGGTGACACAGTTCTCGTTCATAGCCAATTGTTAAAAGTTGGTATTCCTGAAGAAGATGTGTTTGATTTAGGAAAATATTATTTAGACATCATCTTAGAGATTATTGGTGATGATGGAGAACTGGTATTACCAGCATTTACCTACAGCTATTGCAAGAATAAGGTATTCTCCCCTTTAAAGGATATGTCATCTGTTAGTTCATTAGCCAATACCTGTATTAGAAATCACATAGGTTACAGAACCCTTGATCCTATATTCTCTTACGTTATAGTCAACCCCGAATCAGCTGAACAGAGATTTTCTAATGTAAGTTTTGATCTAGAGAATGGTATGGCAGGATATCTTTCTAAAAAGAATGCAAAATATCTAATGATAGGAGATCTGATTTATTTTACTTTACTGCTTGCTTGTGAACAGCAACTTCACACATATAATCGCTTTATGAAAAAGTTCTCTGGTATTACAAAGATAAATGATACAGAAATTCATTCAGACTGTTATTATTACTGCAGACGATACTGTGACAATACCATTTTAGATTTATCTAAACTAACAAGGATTGTAGTTGATCCTCTTGTTTCTGCAGGTAAAGTAAAATATGAGAGCTTTGGTAACTCTCATTTGTACTATTGCACAGATGTAAACATCATGATGGATGCGTATAAGGAGTCTTTAAATAGAGATCTTTTTGAATTGCTTAAAGGACCTGCTCTATCTGAAAGTGACTTAATAAAAATAGATCCTGAAAAAGATGAACTAGACATAAATAGAGTTAACTATAAGATAGTCAAGTTGTAGCAAAAGGCTTTAAGAGAACAACGTTAGATTGTTCTTTTGGGTACCTCAATAATTTAAAGGTTCTGCCTTGAAGAGGTAGGTGGGGTGGCAGAACCTTTAAAACCTTTTAGATAATTTCTAACTTACCGTCAATAGCTCCTGCTTTATCTAAAGCTTCTAGTACTGACATTAGATCACCTGGAGCTAAACCAACCTGGTTTACAGCTCTTACTAAGTCATCTAGGGTCGCACCTGTATCAAACTTGAACATCTTACCCTTTTTCTCTCTTACATTGATTTGAGAATCAGGAACAATTGCTGTCTGTCCTTGAGAGAAACTGTTAGGTTGAGATACTCTTGGATCTTCAGATACAGTAACAGTAAGACCACCATGAGTTACGGCAACTGGTTTTAGTTTTACATTGTTACCTATAACAATGGTACCAGTACGTGAATTTACTACGATTCTAGCTGCATCCTCACCTTGATCGATTTCAATGTTCTCAAGAGTTGATAGGTAAGACACTCTCTGAGAAGGATCACGTGGTGCACTTACTCTAATTGAAGCAGAATCCTGAGCTACAGCTGAACCATCACCATAAAGATCGTTAATTGCATCAACTACATTTTTAGCAGTGGTAAAGTCAGCTCGATTTAAGTTAAAGACAAATGAATCAGTCTGACTGAAGTTATCTGGTACTTCGCGCTCTACAATTGCACCATTGGCAATTCTGCCTACTGTAGGAGTGTTTACAGTAACCTTTGAGCCATCAGCACCTTCTACACCTAAACCGCCTACTACCAGTGAGCCTTGAGCGATAGCATAAACGTTGCCGTCTACACCACGTAACATGGTCTGTAATAAGGTACCACCACGTAATGAGGTAGCTTCACCTATTGCTGATACAGTTACGTCAATAGTTTGACCTGTCTTTGAAAATGGAGGCATGGTAGCATGAATTGCTACAGGAGCTACGTCTTTGATCTTTAAAGAGGTACTCTCATCAATCTTGATACCAAAGTTATTTAGCATTGAGCGGAAGCTCTGCTCTGTAAACTTTGAGTTCTTTTCACCGGTACCTGCTAAACCAACTACTAGACCATAACCTAAAAGTTGGTTTTCACGAATACCTTGAATTGAAGCAATATCTTTTAATCTTGCAGCTTCTGCATCATTGATGCTTAAAGAGCTTAATACAGCTACTCCTAAGCACAATGATTTAAAAAACTTTGTTGCAATCCTCATAGTCCCCACCTTACAAAACTAGAAGAATATATTAAATGCGCTGTTAAACAGTCTAGACAGATAACCGCGTTCCTGAGTATCCGCAAAATCGCCGGTTCCACCGTACTGAATTCTAGCATTGGCAATTCTCTGTGATGATACAGTGTTGTCTGAGCTGATATCAGAAGGTCTAATTAAACCGGTTACACGGACATATTCATTGCCATTGTTTAACATCAACCACTTCTCGCCTTGTACCTGCAGATTACCGTTAGAATATACCTTTACCACACTAACTGAAATCTGTCCTGACAACTGGTTTGACTGTTTTGCCTTAGCACTTCCTGAAAAATCATTGGAGTTGCTAGAAGACAGTGTTGGTGTCAAATTCTTGTAATGTAAAGTCTTACTTGCAAGAGTAATGCCACCATAGTTATTGTTTCCTTCTTTTTCAAGATCAGTAGTAGCATTCTTACTTGCAGAAGTTGCTTCTTCTAGGGTTACAGAGATGATATCACCAACTTTATGAGCTGATGTATCTGAATACATACCATTGTTCATGGTATAAGGATTATAGATACCACCTGTAGGTACTGCGTTGGTGTAATCCTCTTCAGGCAGCGCAGGAGCATACTTTGGATCATCTGGTTTTGCTGAGAATGTATCTAAAGCACAACCTTGTAATAGCACTAACTGTGATAAAGCAATTGCTAAAATAACCTTCTTCATTTTACCCCACCCCTATTTTAATAACCTACTTCTTACTTTACCTACCACTCATAACCTAAACTATACTGACTGGATTAAAGAGCCCATCATAGAATCTACAGTAGTTAGAACCTTTGAGTTCATTTCGTAAACACGCTGAGCTTGAATTAGATTTACTAACTCTTCAGTGACTTTTACATTAGATGTCTCCAGCATATTCTGTCTGATAACACCCATACCATCTTCACCGCCGATACCCTGCTGAGGAGCTCCTGAAGCAGTGGTCTCTAAGTAAAGGTTGTCACCGATGGACTCAAGACCTGTTGGGTTAATGAAATCTGTTACGGTGATCTGACCTAAATCTTGTGAAGCTGTATCATTGGCTAATACAACTGATACCTGACCGTCACGACCTACTGTCAAAGAAGTGGCGTTATCTGGGACCTGGATCTGAGGTAATAAAGGATACCCCTCGCCTGAGGTTACGATAGTACCTTCTTCATTCTTGGTAAACTGACCATTTCTAGTGTAAGCAGTGGTACCATCTGGTAACTCAATTTCGAAGAAACCACGACCTTGAATCATTAAATCAAATGAGTTGTCAGTAGTTTCAACATCACCTTGAGAGAACTGTCTTTGAGTTGCAACTACCTTGGCACCTGAACCTATCATTAAACCTTCAGGCAAATAGCTATCAGCTGATGATCTGCCACCAGGCTGATTGATCTTTTGATATAAAAGATCTTCAAATACAGCTCTACCACGCTTAAAACCAACTGTTGAGGCGTTGGCAAGGTTATTTGATGTTACAGAGATATTGGTCTGCTGCGCATCAAGACCTGTTTTACTAATCCATAGTGCTGGGATCATGTTCTACTCCTTGCTAATCGTAGCTCAATAAAGTGTTTTGACGTTCATCCATCTGACTTGCTGACTCCATCATTTTTACCTGAGTCTCATACTGTCTTTGGAGCCTGATAAGGCTTGTCAATTCTTCGACTGGGTTAACATTTGATGATTCAAGCATACCGCTTCTAACCTGTACGCTCTGATCTTCAGTCATTGCAGTGCCGTCAATGTTACGGAATAAACCGTCATAACCTTTTTCAATATTTTTATAATCATCAGGTTTTACAAGTTTGATACGACCAAACTCTTCAATTACATTTGAATCAGCGCCCTGAGGTCTACCTGAGATAGTACCGTCGTTGCTGATTTGAATATCAGATAACATTGCAGGTAATACCATAGGATCACCTGAATCAGATAAAACCTGAAGTCCATTGGTAGTTCTTAAATTGCCGTTAACGTCTATTTCAAAACTACCGAATCTGGTGTAAGCTTCGTTACCTTCTTTGTCATTGACTGCAATAAAACCATCGCCATTTAAAGCAACATCTAATGGTCTATCAGTTGTCTCAATAGCACCACCATCCATGTTGTAGCCAGGTCTTTCTGTCATAGCAAAAGCTCTGGTTGGATAAGCATCGGCAAAAACAGACATAGCACGTGAATTTTCAAAGTCTGCCTTAAAACCAGTGGTGCTTGCATTAGCCAAGTTATTGCTGCGTACAGCTAAGCTATGGAAATTCTCCTTAGCACCTGACATTGCAATCCACAATAAATTATCCATTTAAAACCTCCGGAAAATGACTTTTCCTCTTACTGATGTTTTAAATGCAATAGCCGTGCCATATTCTATAAATAAGCATTCTATAGCGCTTTGAAAATTTGAAGTGATTAATACAAGATTAATAGGGGGCTTAAATTGTCAGGAAAATGACTGTGATACTGATACAAAACTACTTGAACGAATGTTATGATGATTCTTTTTTTGAGTTGTCTGCAAATTGCGCAATCTTGAAGCTTGTTTACGCTAGTTGTTTGAATTGCTATTGTGTTTTGGCAATTGAGATAAAACATAAAGAGATCCTAAAAAGTACACGTTTTAAGATCTCTTTTAACTTTGAAATGAGGTTAACTCTTATAGAGCAATCTGCTCTACCTTGTCTAAAGATACCTCGCCGTAACCTAATAAGTTTAACTTGGTGTCTGAAGTAGTCTTGCCTAATACAACTGAACCTACAGTTGCATATGTCTTTACAGGTAAGTTTACGTTCTGACCGTCCTGTGAAGCAGTAACGTTAATTGTATATTTACCTGAATCATACTTTGCACCAGTTTTCTGATCCTGTATACCATCCCAGCTAAAGTCAATTTTGCCATCTAAGGCAGCTCCTGCCTCGAATGTTGAAACAACATTGCCGTTGCTGTCAGTAATGCTGATCTTAACGTTTGAAGCACCATCACCGGCATCAATCTGAGCGGTAATAGGATTAGAGCCGTCAAAGAAAGCAGTTTTAGTATCAACTAATACACTTCGACCTACCAAGCTTGAAGCTGATAAAGCAGAGCTTGATGAAATTGCATTAACTACATTATCAACGTTATTAGAAATTGTTGATAAGTTCTCAACAACTGATAACTGAGACATGGTAGTAACCATCTGGTTGTTATCAACTGGAGAGCTAGGATCTTGGTTCTGTAACTGAGTGGTTAATAACTTTAAGAAATCCGCCTGATCTAGAGAGTTATTTTTCTTGGATGTAGCCTCTGCTGCATCAGATGCAATACGGGAGGAAGTTTTACCAATTGTACTGTAATCGAAACTCATCTTGTGTTCCCCCATTGAAACCTTTAGGTGGCAAGCTTTGCCACTTTTACTTTGTATGCTGTATATGTATCAAGATATGTGCCAATAATTTATAAAACACTTTACACAATTTTAGTTTATTGATTTTAAAGATTTTTATAAAGATATTTAGCAATCATTAATGGAAAATTAATCTTAATTATCATGATTAATCCTTTTGAATAATTGCAATACGGCAAATTTGAACTTTGATAAATAATAGCGTTGCCACATTTGTTATTACCTAAGAAAAGTTATGGTGGGGTCAGAGCTTGGTTAATTTGTCATCAGATCTGAGCTCTTTCAATAATACACTGATGAGTTTTAGTGTCTTTTGAGTAGTTAATACCTACTAATAGGACTTCACCTTTATAGTCTTTAAAGAACTGTAAGTAATTCTTCTCTTTAATCTGAGTGATAGCAGTCTGTGCTGACTTATCGAACTTTAACTCAATTAAAAGCGCTGGCTTGTTTACACCAGGCTTTGGCAGATAAACTAAATCAGCATAGCCTTTTCCTGTAGGTAATTCTCTTACAACGTTATAGGTGTTTGTTGTACTCAAAAATAGAGAAATGGCAATTACATTAGCTAATGAGTTCTCATTATTGTAAGTTAGAATTGATGTATGGTCTTGATGAGCTTCATCAAAGATTTTAGCAACAGCTTCAGAGTTTAATGACCAGATATCATTTAACAACACATCTGTATTTTTGATTAGGTCATATACGCCTGCATATCTATTGTTGTTCTTTACACAGGTCTTAAACTCTAACTTAATCTCTTCATTTGGAATGTGGACTATAACGCCTAAATTTGTAGAACCTTTAATTGCTAAATATCCTAAATGAATAAGTAAGGTTAAGACATCATCCTTTGAATGGAAAGTTACCATACCATTACTGAATGTTGATACATCAACTATGACATCTTCACCTGCAATTAACTTTACAATGTCATCTCTTAAGCCTTCCATATTCATGTCAATATATTCCTGAAGGCTTTCAAAGGTTTCTGTTTTGGTCCTGTAACTTATATACTTTTTATAAGTTGCTGCATTTACTACTGAATTAGGAGTGCCATTTTTATCTCCCCTATACGATGCTAGTAACCTTCCTCGTTCTCTATTATAAAATGGATGGTTGTCTTTTTCACTGCAACTAAAATGCATACAACACCATATCAAAAATTTGATGCTCTAAAGTCCATCAAAATTGAAACTCAAAAAAAATCGAGCTGGTTCTTAATACGGATATTACTGTTCAAACAGTCGAGTTATTGCCATCTTTATAGCAATACACCAACAAGATACATTATGATCTCCAAGAACCTCGTTATACTCAGCTCTAAGACCACTTTCTTTCAAAAATTTGTATATGTTTTTGCTTTGACCTAAGCTCAAATAATCATGATCTCCAGTGTAAAACATAAACTTAGAGTCATCTGACTTTTCAGTTTTTCTTATCTGCTTTTTAATAATCGTAGGAGAAATTTCTTTATTTTCGGAAAACACTCCCTCTACATACGGAAGAATTAGCTTTGATAAAGCGTATGTTGCTTTTTGTTTTGATATTTTTGGATCAAATGGTAATGAATGGTCGTAATATCCACTAATTGCAACTACCGAAGAAAAGAGCTCAGGCTTTCTCAACTTCCAGGCTAAAGCGCCAAATGCTCCCATGGAAACGCCCAGCACACAATTATCAACTTTACTATCTGATACTGGTAACATCGATTTTATCAAGGGATATAATTCACTATCTAAAAAGTCCCCATAATTACCTTGTTTAGAATTTACAAAAAAAGTATTAGGTAATGAAGGCGCAATAACGATTATTTTATACTGCTCTACATAATCAAGCATGGATAATCTTTCAAAGAAAAGATCTCCTGATGACATCGCACAATGCAAACACCACACTGTCTTGAATTTTTTACCTATATTCAGGATAGAGCATGGAAGCGCAACCTTGACTTCGATTGTTTCATGCAATATTAATGAATCAATTTTTAAGGACATTCTAATCATAAGTATTACTTCTTTAGGACGCTACATTCAAGACTACATTTAGAATTGGCTATATAGAAAATTCAGGAGAGAACTTTCTATTAAGTAAAGTATGACATCTATCAGAATCAAAGCTTTTATCTGATAGATCTTTATTTAGATAATAGAACAAATGATCTTCTTTTACGATTTTATATTTTAGCTTACATGTGTTTAATAACATTGCTGACATGTTATTTTTATAAACATAACAACTTACAGCCGTAAGGTTTAAAGCTCTTGCTATTAAAAATCCTGCTATATTTGCATAGTAAGATATGTTGTACTTAGACTTCTCTATAAAATAGCTTCCACTCTCATAAGAATGCTCGTTAAAATCAATATTCTTAAAATCGAGAACACCCTCTAAATAGTTATTTATATATACAGCAAAATACAAGACATCTTTTCTTGATGAAAGAGACTTACAATAAGACAAATGATCCTGAGCTGATATTAGCTCAGAATTTGCCATATTCAACCTTACTCTGTCAGAGTTTCTTAACGACAATATATCTAATAATTTATCGTCTGATAGATACTTGAAGTTAATGATTTTTAGAGAGTTCATGATTCGCTTATTTGTGTTCTAACTCGTCAAGCAACTCTCCAACAGTCTCACACATAGCCAATTCTTCTAATTTCACAAATATTCCTTTGGCTTTTAGGAAAATAACAACGTTGAATAATCCTAAAGAATCAAGATCATCACAATCTGCGATTACCGTGCTTTCTGTAATTTCTTCCTCAGGCTCCAATGCTGAATTGATTCCTTTTAAAATTTCTTGACGGTTCATATGCAACCTCCACTTAAATATCAGTCCTAATAATACTTAGTATCTAAAACTACAGTATTAGATAGATCAGCTAATAAACTTATTACATTCATGCCAACACCAAAAGCACTTAATGCTACATAGCCTTTCTTAAGGTTATCTTGAACAAACTTACTCTCTCCTATCGCTAAAGCTAGTGCTGCAGAAGATGTATTACCTGTATTTTGAGCGACAAAAGGAACCTTTTCAGGATCTATATCCATAGTCAAAGCAACAGATTTCAACACTGTCTTATTTGCTTGGTGTAATAAAAATAAAGACAAGTCACTTATATTTTTATTTGATTTTTCAATCAATGTTCTCAAATTTGGTACAACATAATCAATTGCATACGACGCAATAGCAGTACCATCAATTTGCAAACCTTTTTTTGAATATTGCTCTAAAGCAGATTTGTCAACAATACCTTTTGCGACTCCTATACTCAATCTAGCATATCTTTCTGAGTACTTAGAATCTTGAATTGCATTAGCAAAATTCCCTTGAGCTTCATAATTAAAATATAAATTTGGTGCTTCATAACTATCTTCTAAAAGGACTACTCCTGCCCCATCTCCGAATAAAGCAACATTTGCCTTTTGATCAGAATTATCTAATTCATAGTACTTACAGTAAGTGTCACCAAAACAAACTAGAACTTTAGAAGCTACTCCTGACGCTATAAGGGATGCCCCTTCAAATAATCCATGCATACTGCCTGAACAGCCATTGATGATGTTATTAAGATAACAATCAGCTGACAATTCCAATTTTTTCTGCATAGGAAATACAGTTGCCGGTGCTATTGAATCATTAGTCTGTGAAACAAATATCAACGCACCTATATCTTTTGGATTTATATTTAATTTTCTAAAAATATCTTTACATAAATCCACACAAAGATCGGATGTAGTCATTTCAAGAGGAATTTGTCTTATATTTTCAAATCCTAGAGTTTTTACTAACCTCTTTGAATGACGCTCATCAAGAAAAGAATTACATATCTCTACAACATTACGTTGAGTTTTTCCTGAAGCGGAAGCAATTGCTGATATCTTTACATTAGAGAACTGTTTGAACATATAATTTCCACATTTAGTAGCTTAGATAGCTATTATATCGGTCGAAATAGATTACTTTTAACTAAATGATTTAATTATATATTTATGATGTGACACAAGACGAATTATTCAAATGTGTCTTAGAGAATAAGACACATAAAATATCTGTTATGATTTTATCCTATCTAAAATCAAGGTAACCAATTGACCTATGTTATCCAATTTTTTTAAATCTTCTATTGAAAATTTAATTTTGAATGTTTCCATTACAGCTACTACAATATTGATAAATTCAAGGCTATCCCAATCCTGAATATCACTTGAAACAGTATCTTCCTTTAAAACAATATTGTCATTGTCAAAAACATCTCTAAATACTTCAGTTAACTTTGTAAATACTTCATCTCTTGTCATAATTGCCAATCCTAAGTTATTAGAGTTTTATCTTGATATGTTTATTTTTATTTTGGTACCCTTTTTTAAGAGAGAATTTCCATACAGAATTACCTAAATCATCTTCTGATATCTTTGAAAAACCATGCTGTTCATAAAATGATGAAACCATACTATTTTTATCTGTCTTGTAATAATAACCTATTACTGTAGATACTCCCAATGCTTTTGCTTTATACATTAGATAATCAAGCATAGCATATTCCATTTCTCTTTTTAGAACTCGGCAACTCATTAGCCACAGTTTAATTTGAATTGTGTCTCCTGCAATCTTACCTATAACTAAAGAAACAATACCGTTGTCTCCAAACTTATCTGTTAACTTTCCATAAAAAGACAGATAACTCTCATCTTTAGAAATATTTTCTATTTCGCTCTCGGTTAACCTTAACGTCGTTAAATTAAATTGATTACTTTTATTTGTTAACTGTGAAATTCTCTCAAAGTATACTGGAGCAAAAGATTTTATTTCAGCAACCATTTCTAGTGAATCAAGATATTCATCATAATTTTTAAAAAGAGTCTTTTGCTGTTCTCTTTTTTGATTGGATTTATACATTTCATTTCTTTTTAAATCATCTTCAGATAATGAAATATTTTCAAAGAACCCAGATCTATCAATGCAACTAATATAATTAGTAACATCTGTTAGTTCAGGAGCACTAACACCTTCAATTTGGCTTCTCACTAAATCTCTTTCAGCAGGATTATCATCGATAAAAACTAAACTATCATCAGAAACATTGATTACCTTTGCAATATCTCTGAAGTTATCATCTTTGTTATTCCAATTTGCTTTTATGACAACAAAATCGTCTTTTTTCAAAATAGAGTCTGGATGATTAAGTCCTTTTAAGGCATTGTCTTCGTCATTTTTAGAATTGATGCTTAGAGTGATTCCTAATTCAGATACAGATTTTAAGTAACGCTGAAAATCCTGATATGCTTGTCCGTCTGACGTCTCCTGTCCTAAAACTATTCCATTTACTCCGTCATCGCCAATAACACCTCCCCATAAGGTATTATCTAGATCCAGAACTATTCCTTTCTTGTTCTTTCCATATATCGCTTTAATAACATTAGCTACATTAAAACTTAAATAAGGGATTGCAGGCACTGCAAGGCAATACTTGTACATGTAGTAATAAAAAGGATCAGACCACTTTTGCAATCCATAATCTGCTGACAAGTAGTTGATATCCACAATGTGAAGAAAAGAATTTTCTTCAGCGTATTCAGAGAACTTGCTGTTCAGTTTGTTTACAAAACTAACTTTGCCTCTATAATCAACTGAATCTCTATTACCGAGCAGTCTAAAATAAGGAAATTCAAAATTATTTTGTAATATAGGAACGTTGTATTTCTCTTTTAATGAATTCCATATATTAACGAACTTAGCAAATTCTGTATCTAATAGAGTTTCGACCTCTTCTTTAGAATTTTTAATGTCAGGAAATGAAGAAATATTATGTACACTAGTACATATATAAATGATGTCTGGTTTAAATTTTGACAGAGTCTTATTTTCAAATACAGAATCTTCATAATAGGAATTGTATTCTGACTCATAAAAATGAGGTTCTATGCCATAGTTTAAGAGAAATAGCTCTAGCACTAATTTAATGTCATTTGTTGTTCCCCCACCCAAAATTGCTATGTTTTTCTTAATGCGCTCACGATTTATTTGCTCATCTGATAGCAAAGATCTCTTTATTGATTTCTTCTTTTTTAAGATGAATGAAGGATCAAAGGGATATTCCAAAATTGTCATAGATATTCAATCTTTTCGAAGGCTATTATTTTACAATACAAGATGTTTATATGCTAATTTATGATTTTTCCATAATTAAACATCATGTAGTCTCTTACATAATCCTCCACAGTTCTGACTCCACTTAAACTATGGAACGGTTCGCTTTTAACATAACTTTGATGCATTAACTGCCTAGAAAATTCTAAATTTAGTGATTTAAAGACAGAATTATAAATTGGGACCTCTTCATAATCCAAATCAACAAATCTTCCGCTTGAACTAAAAAAGCTCCTGTAAACAGGGATAGATGAGTCTTCTAACAAGTCGCAACAATCTCGCATATTTAGAATTTTTAAAACTTCTTCAGATACATAAGTTAATAAATAGCGAGAAGGATGTCCCAGATCATAAAAAAGCTGATGATTTTTGTAATTCTTAAGAATGAAATTTTTGGTCTTTACGTCCCAATTCTTATCCCTTTTAGAAAGTTTCTCTATAAACAAATCAAACAGATCCTTAATCAAATTATGATCTATAACATCATCTTTACAAATCATATTTACTAATGAATATAATTTTCTTCTTTCATGATATCGATCTATAAAATAATCTCTGCTTGAAAAGGGAGAAATTATATCCTTTTGAGATGCACATTTTAATAAAGTTATATGAGCATCAATATATTGAGATTGAGGGAAAAGAAACTCTGGTAATTTCACAAAATTTGGAATGCAAATTTTTCTGCAAGAACAACTTACCTTGTTTAGTAAAGAAATAGACGAAAATTCAGGCCCATATTGATTATTTAACCTTACATCTTGATATAAAAAAAGAGCTGCTTTTTTTAGAACCTTATTGCTATACTGTGAGGCCACAGGTATTCCTTCTCGATATAACTCAAAAGTTGGTTGAACCGGATAAAAGCCATATTTTTCATTAAAAATTTTGGAAAAACTTAAAATAGTTGCAACTCCATGAGCATTACAGTTTCCATAAACAAGAGCTATTTTTTTGTTAAAAGTTGCACAATATTCAAAATGTACAAACTCTTCAAAGCCTAATTTTTCTAGTACTTTTTTTATTACCCAATAAGTTCTAACTGACGTTGCTACAACAGTATAGTATTGCTTCAAATCGTTAATTGCTTTCAAAACTGGAATTGCAACATACTGTTCGATATGATCAAAATAGCTAATATCAACCATTTTTTCAGTCGAAATCTGTCCGTCAATGAATTTATTGACTTTTATGCGATCTTTATTCGCTAATAAAAAAACTAAAGCACTCTCCCTAGTTCCATATATATTAATTTTCTTCATAAGAAAATACCTCTGGTTATTGTACAGTTAGTTTGTGACATTACCTTCATATTTGTGAATAGCCTCAAATTTTCTTTTTTAAGAAAAAGAGGGGGCTCGGGGGAGAAAAGGAAAACTTTTTCTTTACCCTGCTTTTAACATCTCTTCCTTACCAACCATTGCGAATTCACTGCTGTCCATTTTAGAAGCTCTGATCTTGTTCTTTATCTTAGAACGTTTGCTGTAAAACGGCATCACCACAGCATTCTTAGGCATTTGCCATCGTTTGAATTTGCCTGTTGTTTCAACCAGTACCTTTTGCTTCTAGTGACTCTCAAAGAACTTCTCAATGATCTTGTTCCTTCTGCTCATTATTTCACCACCTTTACCATCAAAGCAAGCAGGTGGAGTGATATAGCAGATGCCACTGTGACGGTGAATGTTGTTATACCAGTTATAG
>OLGM01000223.1_pt1 | contig 41715 bp, 44 predicted proteins | sample 1606001 | NCBI WGS metagenome assembly OLGM01 (sample SAMN03283294) | human gut metagenome | biome: human-associated habitat; material: feces | host: Homo sapiens | place: Peru | collected 2012
AATATATACCTTTGAATATATTCCAGAACTTTCCAATTCATGTAAATAATTTAAACCAATACCACTGCTTCTTTTTTTACTAGAATAATTTGTAACAAACATTTTATCAATATCTACCGGGTTATCAAACATATTAATTACCTTTATATGCAATCCATTTTTACTACACACATTTATATATACAACTTTATTTATTTCTAAAGATGTTTCAATAGAAGCTTCTATAGCATTATCCATTACGATACCAACTGCTTCACACAGTTTAACATAATCAACGTTACTATATGTAGAAGAATCTATTTTGTCTTTCTCATCATATATAACTTTTACTCCATATCTTTTTGCATTCTTAATTTTTACATCAATAAGTCCAGCCAAACCAAATTTACTAGTCATATACATGTCATCTAATTGATAAGACCTTTTATATTTTTTAATTAAAGAATCTATTACCAAAAGATAATCATTACTTGTTTTTATTGCTAAAAAATCGTTTAAAAGATTATGTCTCGTATTTGAAAAATCTTTTGAAATATCTATATATTTTCTTTTTAAACTATTATATTCGTAAACAGGTATATAATTATCATTCAAATAACTTGTTTGTAATATTATACTTCTTAATAAAAAACCAATAGTTAAAACTATATATATTGTAAATATAACCATAGAAACATTAACAGGAGACGCTTCTAAAATATAGTGAAATAGTCCCAAAAAAATAAATATACAAACTACATTTTTAAAATAATTTTTTTTGACGCTCACTTTATCATGAATTACAAATGCCGCATCTTTTAAAGATTTTCTATGTAAAAATATAACATAAACAATACTATGCAAAAATATTAAGTAAAACTTCAAATATTTATTTGATTCAATTAATATTTCTTTTTGATTAATATACAATTTTAATAAAAATTCAATTGGCAAGATTAATAACTCTGACATTATATGTATTATTGAAAAGTAAAATAATATATCTTTAGTTTCCATTTTAAATAAAGTTTTATATAAAAATATGGATAAAATTGATAACAAAAAAAATTTAATGATTCCATGTGAATATAAAGATAAAATATTGTAAATTAAAGAAATTATAAATATATATAAAATATTTTTATTAGATAACTCAGGTTTTATTGAAGTTATATCAGAGAAAAAGACAATACGTATAAATTCTGAAAATGATACAGCAGCCAAGTTTAATATAAACTCATTCATAAATTAAACCTTATATTTTTTTGATAACATATTTACTTTTTCATTAGTATCTAAAATAAAATAGCCACTAGACCAGTTATATACATTTACTCGGCTTTTATTAACTATACAAGATCTATGTACTTGTATAAATCTATCATCTAGTTCTTCTATTATTTGATTAATGTTTTTATTTACTAAAAACACATTCCCAGTTGATGTCTTAATCGCGATTTTTCTTTCCACTGTATCACGATATAAATATAAAATATCATCTAAAAATATTTCAAAAGTCACTCTTGAATTTGAATATACAAATTTCTTTTTATCCCATTTTTTCAATATAATCTGATTTAAATCATTTTTAAACCTTTCTTCCAAAGAATCAAATTTTTCTATAAAATCAAATACTTTATATATATTTCTAAATACTTTTTCAAACATTCTATCATGACTTGTAATATATAAAAGTTCACTATCCCAGTCATAACTTCTTATATATTTACCAATATCTAATCCATTTACCTTAGAATTTAAATCAATATCAAGTATATAAACTTTAGGATTATTACTAATAATTACGTTTTTTAATTCATTTGTTAATGAAGAAAATTCTTTTATTTCATAAGATAAATCTGTTTTTAAAAGAATATCATTAATTATTTGTCTTTCTTTATCTCGCATATCTTTCTCATCGTCAACTAAGATAAATTCTAACATTTTATCCTCCGTAAAGGGTACCATATCAATAATAAACCAATAACTAACATATATGCAAGAAAAAAATACCTAATAGGTATTTTTATTCATTCTATCTAAATCTCTTTTCTTTATAGTTTCTCTTTTATCATAATTCTTTTTGCCTTTACATAAACCAAGTAAGATCTTAACATTATTGCCTTTAAAGTATAGTTTTAATGGAATAAGTGAATATCCATCAAGTTTTACTTTATCTTTTAATTTTCTTATCTCACTTTTATGTAATAATAATTTTCTTTCTCTTCTTTCTTCATGATTAAAAGAACCAAATTCATATTTTGCAATAAACATATTTATAACATATACTTGATTATTTTTTATTCTAGCATAAGTATCTTTTAAACTGACTTCACCTTTTCTTATGGATTTTATTTCAGTTCCCAAAAGCTCAATTCCTGCTTCAAGTTCTTCTTCAACAAAATAATCAAAATAAGCTTTTCTATTTTTTATGCTTTCCATTTTACCTCCATTTATTTCAAGCTAAAGTCTATTTGACCATTAAATTTATTAGCTTGAATACATTTCACTTCTATTTCATCTCCTATTTTATAAATCTTATTTGTTTTTCTTCCTATTAAACGCATTACATCTTCTTGATATATATAATAATCATCATTTAATTCTTCAACACTTAAAAGCCCTTCAACCAAATTATCAAGTTGAATAAATAGTCCATATTCTTGAACTCCACTTACCATTCCTTTAAATGTTTCTCCAACATGGCTTTCCATATATTCTGCCATTTTAACTTTATCAACTTCTCTTTCAGCTTCAACTGCTTTTAATTCACGATCACTAGATTGTTTACAGACATCAGGTAATACACCTTGAAAATACTCTTCTGTATTATTATTAGAAAAGAAAAATTCTCTTATTAATCTATGAGTAAATAAATCAGGGTATCTTCTAATTGGACTTGTAAAATGAGTATAGTTTCTACTAGCAAGTCCAAAATGGCCAATATTTTCATAAGAATAATATGCTTTAGGCATGCTTCTAACAGCTAAAGATTTATAAAGAGGAGCTTCTTTTTCATCTAATTTTAGTTCACTTAATAGTTTTTGGAATGTATGCGGATTTATATTGGTGAATTTTCCTTTAATTTGTTTTCCATTAGCGTTACAGAAATTTATAAATGCACTTATTTTTTCTGGTTTAGGAGTATCATGTACACGGAAAATACCAGGTTTATCATTATTGATAAAGTGACGAGCCACAGTTTCATTAGCAGCAATCATAAAGTCTTCTATCATTCTTTCAGCATCATATCTTTCACGTTTTTTAATATCTATTGCTTTACCTTTTTCATCACATATAATTTTTGCTTCAGTTATATCAAAATCACTGGCCCCTCTTTTTGTTCTTTCAGCACGTATAATATGAGCAAGTTCATTCATATTCTTTAAAATTTCAGAAAATTCTTCATATCCTTCAGGTATAATGTTTTTCATAAGAATTTCATTAACACAGTCATAATTCATTTTCTTTTTAGATTTTATTACGGATGGAAAAATATCATAATCAATTACTTTTCCTTTTTCATTTATAATCATTTCACAAGTAATTGCACATCTATCCTCAAGTTCATTTAATGAACAGATTCCATTTGATAATTTATGTGGTAGCATTGGTATAACTGAATAAGCTAAGTATGAACTTGTTCCTCTTTCATAAGCATCTTTATCTAAACTTGTTTTATATTTTACATAATAAGAAACATCAGCTATATGTACTCCTAAAACATAATTATCATCTTTATAATCTAAACTTATAGCATCATCAATATCTTTAGTATCACATCCATCAATTGTAAATATCACTTTATCTCTTAAATCAACTCTTGAAACTAAATCAGCTTTACTTACCGAATTAGGTATATTTTCAAGTTCTTCCATCGTTTCATCTGAAAATGGTGCGAAAATATCATGTTTTGCAGCGATAGTTAAAATATCAACGTTGGCATCATCTTTATGGCATATTTTTTTAGCAATATGAGCATTATATTTTGTTTTATTAATAGCATCAAGTAATACTACTACAACAATCTCGCCTTCTACAACATTTTCGTAATCAATCTTTGGTATAACAAGTTCTAAATTAAGTTTTTCATTAGGTACAAAAATTAGTCCCTTTTTATTTCTCGAAATTACTCCAACTATATTTTTTTCAGAACGTTTTAATATTTTTATTACTCTTCCTTCCGCTAAATCATTTTTAGTTTCAGGTTTTATAACTTCAACTAAAACATAGTCTCCATCTAAAGCAAAAGATACGTTTTTCTTAGATATAAATATGTCTTTATCATCTTGTAATAAAAAAGCATTTCCAGTTGTTTTAACATCTATTTTACCTTTTTTAAAATTAGGGCATTTATCATACAAAATATATTTGTTTTTCTTTGTCTGATATAAAACCATTTCATCAACTAATTCATATAGATAATTTTGTAAAGTACCAAGTTCTTCAGCGTTTTTCAAATTTAATCTATCATAAATTGTCATTACGTCTAATGCATCATATTCATCTTTTAATAAGTTAAGTATTTCATCCTTCATAGTATCACCTATTCTAATTATAAATCACAAAATAAAAAAAGTACATTTTTATGTACTTCTTATTGTAAATAAAGTATTAAGGAAATAACAAAAAATAAAATACCTAAAATCAAAGTTAATCGACTGATCAACAATTCAGCTCCTCTTTCCTTTTGATTTTGAAATAATTCAGCATTTCCACCAGAAATAATTTGTCCACCTGATTGTGCTTTATTACTTTGAAGTAATACTAATGCAATAATTAAAACTGATATAATAATTAAAGCTGTTTCCATATAATTCACCTGATTTCTTTAATAATTTAACATACTTTCCTTGTTTGTTCAAGAAAAAATAATAAAAAACTGTACTTAATACTATACAACATTTATAAATATTAATCAATTATTATTTTTCAATTGTAAAATAATACTTATATATGATATAATTTTTCATAGATAGAATAAAGAGAGGCTTATATATGAAAATAGTAGAATTAACAAATATTCAATTTGACGAATTTGCTAAATTTCATCCACTTAATAATTATTGTCAAACGAGCAAATATGCATTAGTTATGAGTGAATATGGATACAATTATGAATATATTGGATTTGTAGATGATAACAATAATATAAAAGCAGCCTCCCTTATATTAACAAAAAGAATAACAAGTGGAACTAAGTATGGTTATGCTCCTAAAGGATTTTTAATTAATTATTATGACCAACAATTATTAAAAGACTTCTTAATTTGCTTAAGAAGATATTATAAAAAAAGAAACTTTATATTTATAAAATTTAATCCAGAAATTATAATTGGAGAAACTTCAAAAGATAAAAATTTTCAAATGAATTATAACGGAAATGTCAGACTTATTGATGAATTAAAAGCTATGAATGTCAAACGAAGACTTGAATTACAAGAATTTGATTTAATGCAACCAAAGTATAACGCTTATATAAATCTAAATAAATATGATTTTTCTAAATTAAATAGAAACTATAGAAAGAAAATTAGGCATGCTTTAAATAAGGGATTAAGTTTAATTTTAGGTGGGCCTAAAGATATAGATATACTTTATAATTTTATTAAAGATAAAACTTCTAGACCCATATCTTATTATAGAAATATATATAATGTATTTAATCGTGACAATTCAATTGATTTAGTTATGGTTAAAGTAGATTATCAACAATACTTAGAAAATGTAAGAGATATTTATGCTAAAGAACAATTAAATAATGATAATTGGAATATGATTATTCAAACAGACCCAAGAAAGAAAAACTTAAATGCCAAAATTGACAGTGATAAAAAACTCCAAGGATATAAAGATGAAATAATTAAAGCAACTGCAGGATTAAAAAAACATAAAACCGAAATTATTGCTGCTGCATTAGTTATTAAGCATTTTAATAGAGTATCAATTTTTATAAGTGGTTTTTCAAAAGAGCATGCACATTTGAATCCAAACCATTTTCTTTATTACTCAATACTAGAAAGATATAAACCGTATTTTAATTTCTGTGATATGAACGGAGTTACTGGAAATTTTACTAAAGATAGTGCTTATTATGGTTTAAATGAATTTAAAATTAAATTTAATCCAACCATATATGAATTTATTGGTGAATTTGACCTTATAGTAAGTGATAGGATATTTAAAAAATTAATTAAAACAAGTTTTATTGAAGATGAGTTTAATAAACATAAATAGAGTAATTTTTTTACTCTATTTTTTATATATTATAATATGAAAGATAGGCCATTATATTTAAATCCAAAAACCTATACTCTATCTGCTTTAATAATTGGTTATGCTCTTCTTGGAGATTATACGGCTAATGAACAAAATGCAATTGGGAACTGGCTTATGACTATTTCCCAAATTTTAGAGTGCAATTCAGCAATACAACAAGCAATTGAAGAAAAATATAAAGGCTATACTTTTAATATTAATTCTAGACAATTTAAAAATGGCGGAAGTCCATATATGAATAATCCACCAATTTTTGATTTTCCTGATCCAAGTGATCAAGAAATAGAAGATATAAAAAAAGTTTTACAAAATATGATTAAAAAACTTGATGAAATAAAGAAAAAATGTGATGAAGATAGTAAAAAATGCTAAAAAAAAACAGAAATTACTTTCTGTTTATTCTAAATCTTTCATTTGGATCTAATATTGCTTTACGTAAACGAATATCATCAGGAGTTACTTCAACATATTCATCATCTTCAATGAATTCTAGAGCTTCTTCTAATGTAAATGTTCTAGGTTTAATTAAAGCTATAGCATCATCAGATCCACTTGCACGAGTATTAGTTAATTGTTTATTTTTACAAGGGTTAACATTTAAATCATTATCACGATTATTTATACCTATAATCATACCAACATAAACATCTGTAGCTGGTCCAACAATTAATTGACCTCTATCTTGTAAATTATATAAAGAGAATCCTAAAGTTTTTCCTGCTTCCATGGATACAAGAACTCCATTTTTACGAGTAGTAAGCTCTCCGGCATATGGTTTATAATCTTCAAAAGATCTAACCATAATACCTTCACCTTTAGTATTAGTTATAAATGATGAACGGTATCCAATTAAACCACGAGTTGGAGCAGAGAATACTAAATTAGTAGTTCCATCGTCTGTAGTTGTCATTGATTGAAGCATACCTTTTCTCTCTTGTAAGTCGCTTATAATAGTTGATGCATAATCACTAGGAGTATTAATAATAACAGTTTCAAATGGTTCACATTTTTTACCATCTATTTCTTTAAATAAAACTTGTGGTTTAGATACAGATAATTCATAACCTTCTCTTCTCATATTTTCAAGTAAAATAGATAAGTGCAATTCACCTCTACCAGAAACTTTATATCCATCTGAGTTTGGTAATTCTTCTACTTCAAGTCCAACATTTGTTTCAAGTTCTTTATCTAATCTATCTTTAATATGTCTACTTGTTAAAAATTTACCACTTCTACCAGCAAATGGTGAATTATTTACTAAAAAGTTCATAGAAAGTGTTGGTTTATCGATATGAATTGGAGGAAGAGGATTTACTTCTCCATGTTCACATATTGTATCACCAATAGAAATATGATTACAACCAGCAATAGTAACAATATCACCATAGAAAGCTTCATTTTTTTCAACTTTTTTAAGACCTTCATTAACAAATAATTTGCTTATTTTAAAGCTTGTTACTTCACCATCATTTTTAACTAATGTAACAGTCTCATTAGTTTTAATTTTACCAGATTTAATTCTACCTATTCCAAGTCTTCCGATATATTCATCATATGCAAGTGAAGATATTTGCATTTGTAATTTATCATTTTCATTTCCTTCATAAGGTTTAACTTGTTTTAAAATAGTCTCTAAAAGTGGAGTTATTGTCTTATCTCCTAAATCATTTGGATCAAGTGTTGCTATTCCTTGTTTTGCAATACCATATACTATTGGGAAATCAAGTTGCTCATCTGTTGCATTTAAATCACAGAATAAGTCAAAAGTCATATTAACAACTTCTTCAACACGTGCATCTTTTTTATCTATTTTATTAATAAATAAAATTGGTCTTAAGTTTTGTTCCAAAGCTTTCTTTAAAACGAATTTAGTTTGAGGCATTGGTCCTTCTTGAGAATCAACTAATAAAATAACTGTATCAACAGTTTTGATAACTCTTTCAACTTCACTTGAAAAGTCAGCATGTCCTGGAGTATCAACTATATTAATTTTATAATCTTTATATCTAATAGCACAGTTCTTTGAATATATTGTGATTCCTCTTTCTCTTTCAATATCATCACTGTCCATTACACAATCAACAACTTCTTCTCTTTCTGAAAAAGCACCATTTTGTGCAAGTAATGCATCAACTAATGTACTTTTACCAGCATCGACATGGGCAACAACAGCAACATTAATAATTTTATCCATATAAACACTTCCTTTTTTATAACTACTCAATAGTACTACAAAATGGCATATTTTGCAAGAAAAATTTAAAATCACTTCTTATATTAAATAAAATAAGTTATAATTATATAGGTGATAATATGCTTAATAAACTAACAAAATTTATTAAACAAAACAAATCTATAGTGATTACTTTTCTTGTTACTTTATTTGCAATAGGTTTTGTATATAATTTAAATAAGGTTACTCCATTTGGTGATAGATCTCTTTTATGTGTTGATTTTTTTCATCAATATGGTCCAATGTTAGGTGGTCTCTATAATAAGGTTACAAAATTTGAAAATATTATTTACTCTTTTAATATTGGTTTAGGTATTCCCTTTTTTAGAAACTTTTTTAATTACTTATCAAGCCCTTTTAATATATTAATATTTTTGTTCACAAAGAAGACTTTATTAACATCATTTTCTTTAATAATTGGTTTAAAATCAGTTTGTGCAGCATCAACAATGGTATACTATTTAAACAAAAAATTTAAAGAAAACAATTTAACATTTATTCCTTTAGGTATTGCTTATGGATTATCACAATATTTTATTGCCTATTATTGGAATATAATGTGGTTAGATGGAATAGTTTTACTCCCTTTAATAGTTTTAGGAATAGAATCAATTGTTAATGAAAAGAAATGGAAACTCTATTTTGTATCTTTATCAATTATGTTACTTTCAAATTATTTTATAGGATATATGATATGCATATTTTCATGCCTTTATTTCTTTTTATATTTAATTTATAAAACCAAATTTGATTTAAAAAATATAAAAGTGACTTTAAAATTTGTTTTTGAAAGAATAAAAGTGTTTGCTTTTGCTTCTCTTATGTCTGGTGCTGTTATTGCTGTTTTTTTACTACCAATGTTTAAATCGATGTTTACAATATCAGCAACAGGTGGAGATATTCCTTCTACACAATATTATTTATTTTCAGTAAGAGACTTTTTAGAATCACATCTTACTGGTGTTAAAACTACTGTATTTGCAAGTGATGAAATAACTTCACCAAATATCTCTTGCGGAATATTAGTACTCATTCTTGCAATCATGTTCTTTATAAACCCTAAAATAAAAATTAAAACTAAAATAATCTATTCTTTATTAATTGGATCTTTAATATTTGCATTCTTTAACCCAGCGGCTGATTATATTATGCATGCTTTCCATGTTCCAAACGATTTACCTTATAGATATTCATTTTTATATTCATTTTTATTAGTTATTATATCCGCTTATTCATTAAAAAATATAAAAGATATGAACTTTTTAATAATCACCATTATATACTTATTGTCAATTACTGGTATACTTTATTTAACACTTGATTCATGGGCAGGCATAGAAATCAATATGTTGTTCATAAATATGATTTTATTAACAATATTCTTTATTCTTTATGTAATATATCACTTCTTTAATAAATATAAAATTCATGTACTTATAGGTGTTATATTATTTTCAACAATAAATTCAATAATAGCAACAAATTATAATTGGAATATTACTCAAGAAATAAAAAACTTTTACGAATCATATAATGAGATAAATAAAAACATAAGTTATTTAAAAAATTATGATAAAGAAAAATTCTATAGAGTTGAATCTATTAGCATGTTAACTTTAAATGATGGTGATTGGTATGACTACAATGGTGTTAATACTTTCTCTTCTATGGCTTATGAAAGCATGGCTAAATTTCAAAACAAATTAGGAATTCCAGGTAATGGAATTAATAGTTATTATTATCAACAAACGACTCCCGTATATGATCTTTTATTTGATATAAAATACATTTTAGGAACAAGCAATGACTATACAAGATATAAAAGCATTAATGAGGAAAATAATATCCAAGAATTTAAATATACAAACGGTCTTATCTATGGAGTTAAAAATGACTTATTAAATACCTATACAGAAGAGCAAAATCCTTTCACTCTACAAAATGAAATTATGGATAACTCGACTGGAATAAATAATATATTTACTAAATCAAAATATTTAAAAAACGAAGAACTTTATAATGATAATAATGGTTCAATTATAAAATTTACATACAAAAATAATTATGATAACATGTATTTTTTTACCAATAGTAGTTTCATAAAATTCTTTATAATTGGAGAAACTTTATATTATTTAGATCCTGATTATGCAAATTTAACAACTGGATGTCCTAGTCTAGAATATACATATGTAGATGATTATAGTGAAAAAAGAATTATAAATATTCTCTCAACCAGTGATACTATTGATATTACGGTTGGTTATAGTAATTATTATAAAAATGAATTTTTGGTATATGACTTTAATCACGCTTTATTTGAAAAAGCTTTTGAATATTTAGAAAATTACAAATTTGAATATACTAAGTTTAAAAACAATGATATTGAAGGAAACATCACATTAGATGAAAATATGATAGTTTACACATCAATCCCTTACGATGAAGGTTGGAATGTTTATGTAGATGGAAAAAAGATAAAAACTCAAGCATTCGGAAATTCTCTATTAGTATTTAAATGTAGTCAAGGAAAACATAAGATAGTTTTAAAATATCATCCACCAATGATTAAAGAAGGATTCATAATATCTATTGCAAGCATAATAGTTTTAATAATAAGAAAAAAAGTAATTAAGCTACTTAAAGTTTAATTACTTTTTTTAACAAATAATTTATCAATATTCTTTTTAGGCATTAAAATTTGAACATTTTTTTCATTTTTAATTTCGTAGGTTTTAGTTCTAATTTCAAGTTTTTCACCATCAACACACCATGCTTTTTTAGGATGCTCATCAAACGTTATTTTAATATTTGAAGCACGGTGGAATTCTAATCCTGAAACATTATTAGGTCCAGTAGCTCTTAACATTCCAAATGCTTTAATAATATCAAGTCTTCTTGTATATGTACAAAATAATATTTCAAATAAATTATCATCAAGTTTAACATCCTTATAAAAGTTATTAAAACCGGCAATTCTGTTTGCAGAAGAGATTAAAATAAATGAATATAAACCTTTTTTCTCAACTCCATCAATAATATAACTTAATTTATAGTTTTTTGTTACTCTAAAGAAATCCTTAAATCCAGCCCAAAGGTAAGCCATATGTCCAAATTTCTTTTTTAAACTTCTTGGAGTTTCGTAAGGAATATCTAAAAATTTTCCAAACCCAGCAACATATACAAATGGTCTTCTGTTAATAAGAGGAATATCCAAACCTTTAACCTCGCCTGTAAGACACATATGAATATTCTTTTCAATATCTTTACCATATCCAAACATAACACCAACATCATTAGTTGTTCCAACAGGTATATGGGCTAGAACTAATCTTTGCTTTCTTTGAAGGTTACCACACATAATTTCATTAAATGTACCATCACCACCCATGGACATTATTAAATCAACATGTCCCAAATGACTTACTATTTCTTTAGCATGACCTTTGTATTCTGTAGCAATAAATGTCGCTTTATAACCATGATTTTCAATTATTTCTTTGTATTTTGGAATCATAGTTTTTCTTAAAGTATGTCCGCTGTTGGGATTATAAATTACTACACAAGTCTTCAATAAACCTCGTCCTTTCTTGAGTTAAATTATAATAAAACTATAGTTCTTTGTCAATTAAACAATTGTAATATTTGCTTCATTAAATCATATATATTAATATAAAAACTGATTGACAAAACTTTTTATATAGTGTAATATGATTTTTAGAGGAAGAAATTTGGGTCTATAGCCAAGTGGTAAGGCATGGGACTGCAACTCCCTGATCGTTGGTTCAAATCCGACTAGGCCCTCCAAAAAAAAATAACATCTTCAAAAGAAGATGTTTTTTTATTTTAAATTAACTATATAATTATAATTTCTAAAACTAAATTCTAAATATATTGAATTTGCGTAGACAATATTTCTATCAACTTGAATAAATACTTTATTATCAATATTTTTGTTATCAATTGTTTTTGCTTTGACTCTATATATTCTATCGTTGATTTTATACACAACTGTTAAATAATTTGAGAATATTTTATCATATGTATTTAATGTTTTATAAAAGTTAGCGTTATTATCAAGAATAGCATCATAATCCAAAACCAACATAGTATTATTTTTATAATCAATTTTGTTTATTGTTGTAGATATAACTGATGATAAAAATTTACAATTATCAAAAGTTGAACATCTAATATATTTACTACTATAAGTATCTTTTATCTCATAAGACTTAATATTGAATTCAAAATGATTTTTATTAACAACATTTGTAACAACCTGCTCATTTAAACCATGGTTTTCACTTACTTTAGCTTGATCTATGTTTTGAGCATTAACATCAAAATTTTTATAATTTGCTTTAACTCGATCAAGTACTCCTTCTAAATTATATTGGACTTTTAAAGTATAATTATTACTTGTTACTGTTTCAGGTATTTCAAAAGAAAGTGTTGCTTCTACATAAGCAGAAGGAAGGATCACTTGTTTCTCTTCATAAGGTTTACCTAAATCATAGAATTTACCATTCATTATTAACGTTGGATAGTATAATAATTGACCATTACTTAATACTATTTTTGCCAAGTCTAATGTTTTTGAATAACTAGTAACATTATAGAGTGATAAATCAACTACAACATATTTATATCCTTCTTTTATTTTTTCACCATTAAAATCATTTGCTGTAATATAAGAATCATTTACTGTATAAGTTATACCATTTACTGAAGCACTTTCAGTCTCTTTAAGTTTCTTTAAGTATCCATTATAGTAATATACGCCAACTATAGAAAGTGCAACAACTATAGCAAGACTTATCATAGAAATTGCAAATTTGTTTTCTAAAAAATAATATTTTAGTTCCCTTATAGTTCTACGTATAGTACGCATATACTTATAATTGTTTTGACCTAAAGTAAACTCAAATTCTTCACGGTCCTTTTCACTTATTTGTAAATCATCTAAGTCTTTACTAAAATTGAATTTCTTTATATTAAAACCTATTCCACGTATGAAACACACTACTATAAATATATATCCAGGAATAGTAAGTAAAAATGATAAATCTTTGACTAAAATAATTATTTCACTGTCAATAGCATTATCCATAATTATATGCATTTGTTTATAAATATAAAAATAACATAAAATTGCAGTACTTAAATATAAAATTAAAAATAAATATAATCGAGTAGGCTTATTTTTCTTTTTAAACAAGGCAAATACAATACTAGAAATAACTAATGCTACTCCTAAAAACAAATAAATATTTTTATTTATAAATACATCGGCTCCAGCATAAAGATATGTACTTGTACTTTGTAAAGTTCTAAATAAATGAGATATATCATTTAAATTAAGTAAAGTAAATGCTATACATACTAAAATTATCATATGTAAAAGTTTAAAGTGCTTTATTAAAAACGCATATGGTTTTCTTAGTATCATAAACATCCTCCTTATTCTAGAAAAATTATACCATAAAAAAAAGAAAAAATATAACTATATTAATTCTTTTTCTTAACAATCATTTGACCTTCTTGTAAAAAGATATTTTTATTTTCCTTCAATAATTTTGATGAATCTTCATTCAATGTACTAAGCACCATATCAATTGTATCTCCAGACTTAGTTATGTAATAACTATAATTTTGATTAGGTATTAATAATACTTGTCCAGGATAAATATAATCATTCATATCAAATCCATTCATGCTAGCTAGTAAACTTGGATTTATATTATAGTTCTTAGCAATTTTATACAAACTATCTCCCTTTTTAATTGTATAATATTCAAAATAAGTATCTTTTTGAGTATCTCTATAGTACATAATATCACTCCTAATATAGAGTATGACAAAAAGTCTACTTTGCTATTAAAAAATAAATATTTGATTTAAATAATTAAATTTCCATTCGAAATTTTTAAGTAATAAAATATTATTTATAGAATCATTTAAATAAAGTGAATCATCAGACATATAAAATATAGAATTATCATTATAAGTTACAATATTTTTAACACTTTTATCGGTTAATAAAATTTTGTTTTTCGTGTTTTCGTAATATTTGTATAATTTTTCATCATTGATTTCATAATTAACTAAATTATTGTATTTAAAATATAGATTATTATATTTAAATTTAGAAAGTTCTATTTCTTTAAAACCATTGTCATAATATTTACCTAATTCTTTATTTGTGATATCAATAACTCTTTTCTTTTTTAAATTAATCTCATATTCCTTATTATTCTTTTTATCAAAAAGATAAACTCTATTTTTTACAAATCCTAAAAAGTAAGAATCAAACGAAATATCATATTCCGTTTCTATTTTTTCTACGTTTTCATCATTTTTGTTAAAAATATAAAATTTATTAAATGTTCTTTCATTATCATAATCGGCAAAAATAATATTATTATCAGTTTTAAAACTTAATAAATTTTCATAATGTTCTTTTTTTAAAAATTTAATATCTTTATTTTGTTTTACATTTGTAATACCATAACCATTCCATACATAATAAATATAATTGTCATTATAAATTTCTATTGAATCTGATTTTTTAATCAAAGATGAAGTTATTTCTTCTTTATAATTTTTAATTGAATAAACATTCTTATTATTACAAACATATTCAAACTTATATCCATTAACTAAGGGTTTAATACAAGTTTCATCACCGTTTACAGTAACCTCAATATCACTTATTAGCTTTCTTCTAGAAGAATATTTTTTATTCATATAAAAAGAATAATTAGTATCATTATTATACACATTTATATAATATGCCTTTTTTGCTTTATTATATTCTTCTTTTATTTTATAAGAATTTATCTCATATGTTAAATTATAATTTTTAGCTTTATTAACAATACAAACATACATAAGAAATGCTAAAACTAAAAATATTATAAGATATATACTTTTTTTCATTTTTACCTCTTTTAAAAAAAGAAAGAATTATTCTTCCCTTTCCTTATATTTTTTCTTTGCTTCTTGCATGAACATTGTTATTTCAGTTTCTATTTCTGGAAGAGACGCTTTATCAAGATCAGAAATATATACTTGTTCTCTAATAGTATCTATAGTAACTGTTCCCCAAATAATACCTGCACGAACAAGTAAATCATTGTATAAATCTGGAGTAACAGAAGAGAACTTATATCCAATAATTAAATTTTTTTGAGCAATTACTAGTCTTTCTGAAGTGACTGCTAAAACTCCTGTATTAAATATACTTAAAGGTCTATCATCTAATTGACCAGCAAATATATATTCAATCTTCTCATTTGGATTTAAATGTTTATCAATAACAGCACAATGCTTCTTTAATCTCCAAGTAATACACCAAGGATATTTTTTCTTAAACATTTTAATCATTTCATAACAACTTTGATTCATACTACTTACTTCCTTTCTTAATTAACTTATATTTTGATAATGTATCTACAAGTTCACTTTCTTTGACATATCCTTTTATGCAATCAACTAGTTTACCATTCTTGGTAATTAAAGTCATTGGTTTAGCGAATCCTTCTTTCATAGTCTTTACTTCACCCTTAGTATTACACTTTGCAGGGATTGTAAAATTTAGATTTATAATTTTTTGAAACTCACTAGGATCATAATTATCTGAATCAAAATAATATATGTCTAAATCATTTTCTTCAGCTACTTTATTAAATACTGGTAAATATAAATTACAATAACTACATCCTTCGTATCCTAAAACAGCAACAGTATAATTTTTAGAATTAACTAAATCAATATAATCTTGAGCAGTGCTTGCTACCTTATAAAATTTCTTAGATGTAGGTATTTTATTATAAATATTTTCATCAAAGAAGCTTTTATATTCATTATATGTTTTTAAATCTTCAGTTGTTGCTTTAAATTTACCATTAACAAATAATATTTGTAAATTGTTATCTAAAACTATTGATAAAATTTCTGACAATTGTTCTTTATTTAAATAAGTATAATATGTATTAATTCGATAATTTTTCTTGAATTTCTTAGCGAACTTTTTTAAGTCTGCAGTTGGTTTACCATAATTTATAAAAACATAATCATTTTTAGAAATAGTATCTTTAATATTTGATGAAGTAACTTCTTTAATTCCGTACTTAGCATATTCATTACAACAAAGTAATATTATAAATAATACAAATAAAGATAGCATAAAAATTATAAATTTTTTCATACTTCCACTTCCCACTTATATTTTATAATAAGTTTTAAAAAATAACAATCTAATTATTATTTAGATAATCTAGAGCATAGTGAATTGCTTCAGCTCCATCACTAGCTGCCGTAATTAATTGTCTTAAATCCTTTGTACGTATATCACCTGCTACAAAAATATTATCAATATTAGTTTTAGTATCTTTGGATTCAATAAATCCTTTTTTATCAATTTTAACAATATCTTTAAATATATCGCTTTTAGGAATATAACCAATTGCAATAAATAGACCTTCAACTGCTAAAATATTTTCGTTGGATAAAGTAATGCTTTCTAGAGTATCTTCTCCATTTAAAGAAATAATATTAGTATTATATACAATTTCAACATTACCTTTATTAATAACAGAATCAACATTAATTTTATCAGCTTTAAATTTATCACTTCTATTAATTAAATATACTTTTTTTACTATATTACTTAAATATAATGTGTCTTCAATAGCCGTTGCGCCTGAACCAACAACAGCAACAACTTTATCTTTAAAGAATGCTCCATCACATGTGGCACAGTAAGATACTCCCTTTCCAATTAGTTCATTTTCTCCATATAAGCCAAGTTTTCTTTTAGTTAAACCAGTAGCAATTATTATAGTTTTAGCTCTGTAAACTTCATTTCTTGTTTTAACTGTATCCTTATCCAAAATTTCAATTACTTCATCAAATACAATATTTGCTCCTAAAGATTTTGCTTGATTATAAAGAGTAGTTGCATATTCAAAACCAGAGCACTTTTCAATTCCTGGGTAATTTTCTACAATAGAAGAATTAATTATCTGACCTCCATAACTAGAGGATTCTAATACCAAAACATTTTTTTTGGCTCTGGCTCCATAAATAGCAGCTGATAATCCAGCTGGTCCTGCTCCAATTATTAAAATATCATACATAAATGATTCTCCTTTTGCTTATTATAGCATATTTTAAAAGACTTATTAGTATAAATATAGTATAATATAATTAAAAAGGAGAAATTATGAAAAAAACTTTTAGTGAATATCTTAATCAAGAAAAAGAAAAATATGAAAACGCTGACATATATACACAACTTCAATACCTTTATCACATGAGAAAACAAAACATTAATGGAAAATCAATCAAAGACAGTGAAAAGCTTTTATATAGGTATAAATGTGATAAGTCTTTTATCTATTTTCAAACCGAATATGAATTAGTTAGTTATCTAAAAAAGCATTCACAAGGATTAAGAAATATATCAATAATAGATTATATAGGTGAATTTGAAAATAAAGATGATGTTATAAGAATAATTGATTTAAAATCTACTCGCTTTGTTGTTGATAAAAATATTAATGAACATTTTGAATACAACTTTCCAAGAAGCACATATGAGCAATCACCAGTTTGGGTTACTGAAGAAGGAAACATTCACGAATTAATACTAGAACTTAAAAAAATTGGACAAGAATTTAAACAAGATGCAATTGATCAAGAAAATTTAAGATTATTAAAACTAGTAAGGCTTGGTCTCATGAAAAAAATGTAACAATAGTTACATTTTTTTTGTAAAATTTATTACAACAAAAAACTAACCATCTCTAGTTAGCAATGCATTATCTCGACAAAATCGAGTTTTCTATCAATATGGTGCGATAAAAGAGCCTATTTTGAACACTTATATCTAAAAGAACAACTAATAAATATCAGTTCCTATGTATATAAAAAATAATAAAGTAAATAAACTCAAATTTCCATGATTAATGATATAATATCTATAAAGGATGTGATTATTATGTTTTTTGAATATAAAAATTTTGATGGTATTAATAACAATATTATAGAAATAGTATCATCAGACTCCGCACTTGGATTATTAAAACGAAGTGGCAATGAAAATATTAAAGTTTGTTTGCCATTAGCATTATGTATTGGTAAAATTGATAGTATTACACCATTTAATAGAAAAGTTCTTTCTCAATACTATAAAAACGAGAATTATTATGATTTTACTGATGATTTTAATAAGTTAAAAGAGTTTGTTAATAACTGTTCAAAAATTAGAGTTTGGTCAAGTCATTTAGATAGTGATGATTATTGTTTGTTATTATTAATATGCTATTTGTTTAAAGATAAGGAAATTAGTGTGATTTTCTCTGAAGAATTAAATTGGGGTGCTACAACAATAAGCGCCATTAGTGAAAAAGAAATTTCTGAATTAGAAAAAAGAGAACATATTTTAACAAAATGGCAAAAAGAAGATTATTGCAATGAATGGGAAAAAATTATTAATGATAATAAAGAACTAAGATATATGATCAATGGAACAGTTGTGTCTTGTAATGTTGATAAATTCGATGAAGATATTATTGATAGACTTGAAAGAGCAGGAAAAATATATATTTTTAAACTAGTGGCAGATTTAATGGGAAATCCAATTATTCCATATGTAATGTATCCAGATTGGATATATATTTATTTGATAGAAAGATTAGAAAAAATTGGAATAATAAAAAGTTTTATAATTGATGACAAAAAATATGTAGAATTAAATAAACAAAATTAATTTTAATGTTAAATTTGAAAAATATATAGTATAATATATAACACAGGGAGCTTTATATGGAAAAAATAAATACTGAAATATTAGTCAGTTCTTTATTTAGCATTGGTTTTGATAAAGTTGATGCTGCTCTTTTTACTTACACATTAAGACAATTATCAATTGATAATAAACAATTACAATTGTTTGAATTTGAAGATTCTGAAAAACATCAAATATTTAATAAATATGTTGATTATGATGGCATTGTTTTTAAATTAAAGGATGGAATAACTCTTGATACAATGGCTAGTTATAATGATGAAAAGTTTTATCCATTGAGAAAAATGTTAAATACAAACAAAAAATTAATTGAATATTTATCTGGGTTAGATTTTAGCGGAATTGTATTAAAAAAAGCAGAATCATGTGGTATACAAAATATAGAACAAATCGATGAATCTAGATTTAGTAATAAAGAACTAGGAATACTTCAACATTTAAATTCTGGGCAAACTAATAATAAAACTCTGAACTTAAAATGGAATTGATAAGTTATTTAAATACTTTTAATATATTCTTCTAAATCTTTACTATGTGGCTCTACATAAAATAGGTTTGTTCTTTCTATTGTTCTAATTGAACCTTTTTGTATTTCACATTTAGTATTGCAGAAACTACATACAAACTCTAGTTTCTTTTTTAATGCCTCTTCAATATCAATTTCTTGTTTAATAATATTTACCATTAAATCATCCCTTTCTTTTACATAACAAAAAATCAATTCCATTTCTAGAATTGATATTTATTAGTAAATTGAACCTAAGTTCAACCAGATTCTTTAATGGTGGAGTCGGGGAGACTCGAACTCCCGTCCAAATCACTTTCAAAGTAGCATCTACAGGTTTAGTTAGAATTAAAATTTCATAAGTACAAAAGCATCTAACAAACTAATACTTACTATCTTATAAATTATTCATTTATATCATATAAGAACTAATATAAATATAATCCACATATATGAACCAATATTTTAACTATGGATGATTAAAATATCAGCCTCCTTGCTAATAATTAAGCATATACTGGAGAAAAATTAAAACTTTTGTCAGTTATTTTTAAATTGTGATATTTAAAGCATATCTACTACCTGCAGCTAAATCAAAACCATAATCTGTCGAAACCAAATTACGACCCCAGATAAACAAATAATACCACATAATATGGTATTATTCAAATCATTTCTTCAAATCACTTAAATCGATTACATATTCTCCCTCTTTAGTATAAAGATATTTCTCACGTGCATATTTTGCAACATATTCTTGGTCCTGTAATTTTTTTACATCATCCTCCAAATTTGTTTCATCTTTTAATAAAGAAGTATAGACATTATCCAATCTCTCTTTTTCTCTTTTATTATTAAGGATTTTTTGCCATGTTCCAAAACATGATAAGCCCATAATACCTATCAATGAAATAAATAATACAAAATATAAACATAATCTCATTTTGTATTTACTCATAGCAATTCCTCCTATGAATAATATAACTCATTATTTATGTTTAGACTTAAAATATTTATCTTTAAATCGCTTGTTTACATAATTTTTTACAATAATACTTAATAAAACACCCACTATTATTGAAAGTACTACATAATAATTAAAAATAAAATAATTATACTTATAACATATATATACTAAACCCACAAAAAACATAAATTGCAAAATAAATTTAATTACTTTGTTTTTTTTAATAAAAATTTGATAAATGAGTACACATAAAAATGAATATCCAGTTATAATTAAAATATATAAAAATTGACTCATTTAAATAGTTTCGTAATAATAGAATCACTTATTTTCTTATCATCTATATAATTCATTGAATCAATTGTTCCTTTTATTGAAACATTTCCATCTATAGTATCTAATTTTATCATTTCTAAATTAGATCCTTTAATTACTATATTACCCATGATGCTTTCTAATAAAAATTGCTTATCATCAAAACTAACAATTTTTTTTATACCACTTATTACAATATTTTTTCTTTCAATCATTTTTACTACATGATTAATACTATTATTATTTTCCATTATTATCCTCCTAATAAAATATATTTAAGAGTAAAAAAAAAAATTCACATAAAGTGAATTAATTTTCTTCAGCTGATCTTTTTAGTTCTTCTTCGTATTCTTTTAAGATAGCATCAGTAAATAATTGTCTAGCTTCTTGATTAATTGGATGAGCTATGTCTCTATATTCACCAACACCAGTTTGTTTACTTGGCATAGCTAAGAATAGACCATTATCTCCTTCAAGAATTCTAATATCATGAACAACAAATTGATTATCTATTGTTACAGATGCAAATCCTCTCATTTTTGAATTTTCTTTTTCAACTACACGTACACGTACATTTGTAATTTCCATCCTGTTTCACCTCTCTATTATACTTTATATTTTAATACATAAAATGTAAAATTGCAATATTTTTTATCTAGGGTATCCAATGTACATCATACCATTACCAACAAGACCACCTATTCCACTTTTACCATATTTTGTTTTATTTAACAGTTCTTTTATATCTAGTCGCTTATTCTTATCAGTTAAAGCAATATTAACAGCAATAATTGCTGGATCTAAGGCATGAATATTTACTCTTTTAGGGCTACTAGCAAAATTAGCACCACTTTTTATAATATCTTCATAATCACTTTGACACGCACCAGCTATAATTACAAGTTTTTCATGACTTTTTTCATAATCTCTGGCTTTTTGAACTGATTTAACAAAATATTTTGAATTTTTGTATTTAGATAAATCAGTAGAAGATGATGCTAAATGTCCATAAAATGCATCATGACCAGTTATAACTAAAATATCAGGTTTTACTTCATTTAATAATAAATCTATTTTAGATGGCATTTCTGATTCAGACACTCTTTTGCCAATAGCCAAAACTCCTGCTTTTTTATAAAACATAAGAGATTTATCTAGATAATCTTGATCTCCATCAATATGTAAAATCTTTCCAGGAAGATAAAAATATTCATCGCGATCTTGACCTATTAAATCAACTATTGGCATTTCTTCTTCACGTTCTTCAGTTAAAATTAAGTCACTTACATCAGCATCAGCATAAAGTCTTACATCTGTACCTTTTAAATAGGCAATATTACCTTCGATTTTTAAGATTTTAAATATAACATCATTATTATGACTAATTCTTGATACAATATCTCCTTTTTTAAAATTCATATTATCACCCATAATAGTTTATGTTGTTTTTAATGCAATAGTTTATGAATATTTTATTATTTCTCGTTTATTATGTTATAATTTCTATAGAATTTTTTATTTAAAGGAGTTTATCTATGAAATATTTATATGCCAATATTAATGACTATAACGATAAAGATTATAAATCTATTTATGAAAGTATAAACAATTTCAAAAAAAAAGACATTGATAAACTTCCTAATAATGATGATAAAAAAAGAAGTATTTTAGGTATAAAACTTCTTATGAATTTACTTTCAGAAAAAAGTATTAATTATAATGATTTACGATTTACTAAAAATAAAGATGGAAAACCTATTATTACTAATTATTCTTTGTTTTATAGTACAAGCCATTCAGATGAATATGTTATATGTGCAATATCAGATACAGAAATAGGCATAGATATTCAAAGTATACAAGAAATAAATTTTAAAATTATGAATAGTTTTTTTAATGAAGACGAAAAACTTTATTCCAATAATAACGAAAATTATACAAAAATACTATCTCTAAAAGAAGCCTATGGTAAGTGTTATGGTTTTGGTATTAATCATATTAAAGAAGTTAAATTTTCTATAAAAGAAAAAAATATAATTATTAATGATACAAGTGTTTCTTATAAATTTATTAATGATATACCTAATTATATAATTTCAATAGTTGAAAAAACTTACTAAATATTATTAGCAAGTTCAACAAATATATCATATGAAAGTTCTTCAGCTCGATTATTAATTGAAAAACCGTGATTTTTTAAAATAGAATCAATTTTCTCTAAATCATATTTTTTCAAATTATTTCTAATATTCTTTCTTTTAAATTGAAAAGAATCTCTTACTAGTTTATTAAATTTATCAAAATCCACTTCAAGAATATTTTCTTTTTTGATAAGTTTTATTACACTTGAATCAACATTTGGTATTGGATAAAATTTATTTCTAGAAACATTAAACAATTTTTTTATATCAAAATAGTAATTTAATAAAACACTTATAGATCCATATTCTTTTGAACCAGGATTAGAAGAAAATCTTTCAGCGACTTCCTTTTGAACCATAAATACCATTTCTTTAACGTTTATTTTAGACTCAATTATAGATAAAATTATTGGAGTTGTTATATAATATGGTAAATTCCCAATAATATATAAATCTTTATAATTAATCTTTTCAATATCTTTATTAATATCTCTTTTTAGAAAATCATCAAAAATTATTTGAGTTTTATCATTTTTTATTTGATTAAGCGTGTTTTCTAAATCTGTATCAACTTCATAACATATAAGATTAGAATTATATTTAACCAAATTTTTGGTAAGAGCACCACTTCCAGGTCCAATTTCAATTATTAAATCATCTTCTTTTGGATTAATTGAAGATGTTATATCATTAATTATTGCTTTGTCGCTTAAAAAGTTTTGACCAAACTTTTTTTTAAATACGTGTTTTTCCATAAAATCACCATATATTAAGTTTACCACAAATATCATCTATGGTAAAACACCATTAAGAATGAGTTGATATTATGGAAATAAATTATGACAAAATAGATAAAGAATTAAATAGCTTTGCAATAGATAAAATATATGAATTATTATCTAGTTTTGACCACGAAATAATGAATGATGCAAAACGACAATTTGAAAATTCAATAACTAATAATAAAATAATTGTTGTAAATAAACCTTCTCAAAAAGATATAAATATCTTTAAAGAAAATATTCCATCAGCACATGGCCAAGAGCAAAAAAAGATGATATGATTCACATTTATCCATACATCTATAACAAAGGTACAGAATGGATTATAAATCTATTATTAGAAGATTAAAAATGAAAACTACATTAGAGACCATTAATTATTTAAAAGAAGAATCACAAAAATTACCAAATTCATTAGAAAAAGAAAATTTAATAGAAGAATTTGATGAAATATTAAATAAATTTAATAAAGAAAAAGAAGTTACTCCTAAAATGTAACTTCTTTTATCTTTCCCATCCATTTCTTAAAACATCATAATTTATTTTGTGTCTTCCAATATTTTTTAAAGCATAATCTTCATTTTCTACTAATAAGTCAAGATCAGTACCAAGTACCCCTCTATCTAATACAATAGCAACTACTTTTTTATCACTTACATAACCAGCATCAAATGTTACAATAGAACCGCATTTTAAATTTTTACTTGAAGCAACAATTCTAACCTCACCATAATCAGCATCATTATAAATTGTTGTTCCATCAGTTACATCTTGACCAGTACATCCAAGTTTACCACTACATAAAGGGCAATTTGCTCCGTATCCAGTTAAATCTCCTGTAAAAGTATCTAATGGATAATATTTATCTTTTAATTGTATTTCATTAAGTTTATAAGCCATTGCTGTTAAATCTATAGTTTTATTTAAATTTTCGTTAGTTATCTTGTCATTTAAATTAATTAAGTTTACTCTTTGAATTACAAAAACTGAGCAAACTATTAATATGATTTTTGTTGCTTTTAAAAATTTGTTACTTCCCTTAATCATCATATAATCACCTTATATATCAATTCTAGCAAAAATCAATACATAAGTAAACACTTTACACAAATTTTATATTATTTTTTAGATATTATATAAGTCCCTCACGTTCCTTTCTGTAACTTTTGAAACTTCTTCTAGACTAATATTTTTCAAATTTGCTAAATATTCAGCAATAGTTTTAATGTATTTAGGTTCATTAGAATATTTTCTAAATGGTTCAGGAGTTAAATATGGAGAATCAGTTTCTAAAATAATTCTATCTAAAGGAATTTTTTTAATAATTGTATCTATTTTAGAGTTCTTAAATGTCATTACACCACCAACACCTATATAGAAACCCATATTAATTAGGATATTAGCTGTCTCTAAACTACCACTAAAACAGTGCATCACTCCTTCAACTTTAAATTTTTTTAATGAATTGATAGTATCAAGAGTTGCTTCTCTTGAGTGAACTACAACTGGTAACCTATATTTTTCTGCTAAAGATAATTGATATTCAAATAATTCAATTTGTTCCTTTTTATTTTCTTTTGTATAGTAATAATCAAGGCCAATTTCTCCAATAGCAACTAATTTTTCATTATTTAAATTATCAATTATATATTTTTCTAATTTAATGTAATCTTTAACTAAATCTTCTGGATGTAATCCTATACAAGCATAAATATTTGGATACTTTTCACTTGTTTCAAGTACTTCCTCTATATTTTCAAAACTAGTTGCTGCATTTATTATTTTATAAACCGAATTGTTTTTAGCATCTTCTATAACTTTACCAAAATCTTTAAAATATTCATTAAAAATATGCGCATGTGTATCTGTAAATTTCATACATTCTCCTTTAAATAATAATAAAAGTGATTACTCACTTTTATTATCTATTCTTACAAATAAAATCTCTGGATTATTTAATTTAGTCCCTGATTTAAATTGACCGAACTTTTTAGCAGATTCATATGATTTTAAATCTGTATTAATTTGATTAAATATTTTTTCTGTTGTTTCAGGAATAAATGCTTGAAGATAAACTGTACAAATTCTAATAGATTCTATTAAATTATATAAAACAGTTTTTAATCTATCTTGTTTTGTTTCATCTTTAGCAAGAGCCCATGGAGAAGTATCATCAATATATTTATTAGTTGCCCTTAAACAATTAAATACTTCATCAATTGCATCTGCAATTTTTAAATCATCCATTTTTTTCTTAAAATTAACTGATAAAGCCTCGACTTTTTCTATTAAAGCATTATCAACATCTTCAGTTACATTTGTATTTTCAACAATTCCAGCAAAGTATTTATGTGACATAGAAATAGTTCTATTAACTAAATTTCCTAAAATGTTTGCTAAATCTCCATTTATTCTTTCAACAAGCAAATCTTCTGTAAATAATCCATCACTTGCAAAAGGAATTTCATGTAAGAAGAAATATCTTACTGCATCTACACCATATTTATTTACTAAATCATCAGCATAAACTAAATTTCCTTTGCTTTTACTCATCTTACCATCAGACATGATTAACCAAGGATGTCCAAATACTTTTTCTGGAAGTGGTAAACCCAAACTCATTAAGAAACATGGCCAATAAATCGTATGGAATCTTACAATATCTTTACCGATTAAATGTAAGTTGGCTGGCCATAACTTTTTAAATTCTTCTGTTTCACTATCAACATCATACCCGATATTTGTAATATAGTTAGTTAATGCATCTAACCAAACATATACAACATGTTTTGGATCAAAATCTACTGGTATTCCCCAAGAAAATGAAGTACGTGAAACACATAAATCTTGAAGACCTGGTTTAATAAAATTATTTAACATTTCATTTTTTCTTGCTTCTGGTTGAATAAAATCTGGATGACTTTCAATATACTCAACTAATTTATCTTGATATTTAGATAATCTGAAAAAATAAGCTTCTTCACATTTTTCTTGAACAACTCTTCCACAATCAGGACATTTTCCATCAACTAATTGACTTTCAGTCCAAAAAGATTCACATGGTGTACAATATAATCCCTTATATTCACCTTTATAAATATCACCTTTATCATACATTTTTTTAAATATATGTTGAACTACTTCTTCGTGATGATTATCAGTTGTTCTAACAAATTTATCATATGTTGTGTTCATCAAATCCCATATCGTTTTTATTTCACTAGCAACATTATCAACATAAGCTTGTGGTTCAATTCCTGCATCTCGTGCCTTTAGTTCAATTTTTTCACCATGTTCATCTGTTCCCGTTTGAAAATAAACATCATAACCTTCTAATCTTTTATTTCTTGCAATTGCATCTGCTAAAACAATTTCATATGTATTTCCAATATGAGGTTTAGCTGAAGTATAAGCTATTGCAGTACTAATATAATATTTTTCTTTTTTCATTTTTATCATTCTCCCTATATATTGTATTATTTAAATAATTATCTATTATATTTTTTGCTGGTGAACTTAAAGTGGGTAAATCTTCGATATCAAACCAATCATAAGCAACTTGTTCTTCCGTATCACCCAAGTTTATTTCACCCTTCCACATCCGAGCAAGAATACCCAAAGTTATAAAGTGTGCATACTCATTTATATCATCAGCTATAGATATTATTGATAAGTCATCAATACTTAAGTTTACCTCTTGCATTGCCTTTCTTTTTGCAGCCTCAAAAATTGTTTCACCATATTTTATTTTTCCTGCTGGAAGTGTCCAAGTACCCTCAAGGTGCATATCACTTGCGGCTTTAGTTGCATCATCATTCCTCTTAATCAGTAAAATTTTTCCTTCTTCGTTAAACAACATAACACCTAATCCTACACCTGGCATTTTATCACCTCCAAAAAAAAACATCCACAACATAGGAACGGACATATCCGTGGTACCATCCTACTTTATGAATGTATTCATACACTTTATATCTTATCGCGATTTAAACGATTTAAACTCCAGAGCCATTCGATTATTTTACTAACTTATCTGCTTTCACCTATCCAGATTCTCTAAAAAAGCTTTCAAATAACTTCTTTCCTTCATTGCTTAACGAAACTAATATATCATGTAAAATAATTTTATTCAAGTTATTTATCTATCATATTTACAATTTCATCTAATAATTTTACTTCATAATATATAAAATGTTTTTCTAAATTTACTTTTGGTAAAGTAATAAATATTTTTTTCATCTTATAAGAAAATCTAAATTTTGGATTAATATTATATGCAAGTAAGAATAATTTATCTCCCTCTATTTTATTAGAAACATCTTCATTTAATTCTAATTCAATAGAAGCATCAGTTTGTTTAACTCTAGTAATATTAAGCTTATTTGCTAATTTTTCAAACCATTCTTCATACATATATATTTCCATTTTTTCATCAATTGTACCAAATCTGTCTTCAATTTCTTGTTTAGCTTTTAATAAAGTATCTTCATCTTTTATTTCATTAATGATTTTATGAATTTCAATTTTAATATCTTCTTCTTTAACATAGTTGTCATCTATATGATTTGCAACTTCTATTAATGGATTTTTATCATCTTCTTCAATAACTTCTTCACCATTAAGCCTTTTTATTTCATCTTGAACCATTTGAGTATATAATTCAAGACCAACAGAATCAACAAATCCAGCCTGTTCACTTCCAAGTAAATCACCTGCTCCACGAATAGATAAATCCCTCATAGCAATTTTATAACCAGAACCAAGTTCTGTAAAATCTTTTATAGATTGAAGTCTTTTTTTAGCTGTTTCCGTTAATATTCTTGATGGCTTATACATTAAATAAGCATAAGCAATTTTATCACTTCTTCCAACTCTTCCTCTAAGTTGATATAGTTGTGATAAGCCAAAAGTGTCTGCATCTATTATAATTAATGTATTTACATTTGGTATATCAATTCCCGTTTCAATTATAGTCGTACATAATAGAATATCATATTTATAATCAATATAATCACTTACGATATTTTCAAGCTCATTTTTATCCATTTGACCATGTGCAATTGCAATTCTTGCTTCAGGTACAAGCTTCTTAATCTTAGTTTCTTCATCAGCTATACTTTGAACTTTATTATAAAGAATAAATATTTGACCATTTCTAGACATTTCTTTATATATTGCATCTTTAATTAATACATCATTTTCTTCCAAAACATAAGTTTGAACAGGATAACGATTAACTGGAGCCGTATCAATTATAGATAAATCTCTTAATCCACTCATAGCCATTTTTAATGTTCTTGGTATAGGTGTTGCTGACAAAGTTAAAACATTTACATTATTTTTTAACTCTTTAATTTTTTCTTTATGAGTTACCCCAAATCTTTGTTCTTCATCAATAACAAGTAATCCTAAATTTTTATAATCAATTTTATCATTAAATAGTTTATGTGTTCCAAAAACTATATCAATAGTTCCATCTTTTAAACCTTTAATTACACGATTTGTTTCTTTTACTGATACAAATCTATTAAGTAAAGCAATATTAACAGGATAATTTTTAAATCTTTCAAGAGCATTTAAATATTGTTGTCTAGATAGCAGCGTTGTTGGACATAAATAAGCAACTTGGTGTCCGTTCATAACTGTTTTAAACATACCTCTAAATGCAACTTCAGTTTTACCAAAACCAACATCACCACATAAAAGTCTATCCATTGGCACTGGTGAATCTAGATCATGTTTTAATTCTTTTATACATTTTTCTTGATCAGATGTTGCGGTATATTCAAAATAGGAATCAAATACCTCTTCATCTGGATAATCTTTATAAGCATCACCTTTGATACTATTTCTAGCTGCATAAAGTTTTATTAACTCATCAGAAATATCTTTGATTTTAGCTTTAACTTTCATTTTAGTTTTAGCCCAGTTAGTTGAATTTAATGAATTAATTTTAGGTTGAACCCCATCTGCATCTGAAAATTTATATATAGTATTTATTTTTTCAACTGGAATGTATACTTTATCATTACCTGCATAGTTAATTAAAATATAATCTCTCATCATTCCATTTTTAGTAAGTGCTTTTATTCCACCATAAATTCCTATACCATTACTTTGATGAACTACATAATCTCCCACTTTCAAATCATCAAAACTTTTTATTTTTCTACCTAATTTATAAGAATTTTTATAAGTATTAATTACTTTTACATCATCTATATCATACTCACTTATTATTGAATAATTATTTATAATGAATCCTTCATTTATCTTTTTCTTTATTATGTTTATTTCACCAGGGACGATTGAACCAATATTAACATGCTCAAATAAAGATTCAATAGAATTAATTTGTCTATCATTACTTAAATAAATAATTAAAGTATTCTTTTTACAATTAGAATTTACATAATCTTTTAAAGAATCATAGTTACCTTTAAATTTAATCATAGGTTTTGAATTATAAGATAAACTATCTGAATAATTATTAACAGTTTCGATTCTTATAAAATTATCAACCATTATTTCATCATAATTATACATATATTTAATATCTTCATCTTTGGATTCGTTATATTCTTTTATATCAATAAGTATTTTTTCATAACCATTTAATATTTGATTTTCATCCACAAAGAAAGTAAATGGATTATTCATGTATTCATAAAGCGAACTATGTTCATCAGTTGATATTTCTGAAAATGGCATTAATTTATAACTAGATACTTCATTTATTGATAACTGAGTTTCTTCATTAAAGAATCTAATTGAATCTATTTCATCTCCAAAAAATTCTAATCTTATTGGATGTTCACTTTCAATTGGAAAAATATCAATTATATATCCTCGCACAGCATATTCTCCAGTTGAAGTAACTAAAGAATCACGATTATATCCTAAAGTATTAAGGGTATTTAAAAGTTCTTCTCTTTCATAATTATTACCTTTTACTAAGTTTAGTTCATATTTGCTTGATTCAGACTTTGTTGGTAAAAATCTTAAATATCCCATTAAGTTTGTAACAACAATACATTTCTCGCCTTTAAGTCTTTCTAAAGTTTCTAATCTTCTAACTTTTAAATCTGGTGATATAGCTAGAGCAACTGATGCTAAAAAATCATCCATCGGAAAAAGACAGACATTGTCTGTATATGTTTTTAATCCTTGAAATATCTTATTTGCATCATATAAAGTATTCGTTACTATAAGAATATTTTCATTTGTTTTCTTATAGTAATTTAAATAATATTGAATGGTTAATTCTTCTGTAAGACCACAAACATGATATCCATTTTTATATTCAAAAATATCACTTAAAAAATCCATAATATCACCTAATTATACTTACTCATTAATTCTTGAATATTAATTTTATTAAAATCTTCAATTATATGATTAATGGTTTGAAAAGATGAATTAAGTGTTTCTAGTTCATTAGGAGAAAATTTTGATAGTACATAGTCCTTAGTATCCATATTTCTATTATGTGCAATTCCTACTTTAATTCTTGCAAATTCATTTGTATTTAAATACTTAATTATATCTTTTATTCCATTATGTCCACCTGAAGAAGAATTTATCTTTATTCTTATTTTACCAAAATCTAAATCCATATCATCTTGGATAACTAATAAATCATTCATATTTAGTTTGTAAAAATTCATAAAATCATATACTACTTTACCTGATAAATTCATAAAACTTAAAGGTCTTACAAAAATATATTTTTCACCATTAATGTTTGTTTCATAATATTCTCCATTAAATTTTTTTGAGTATTTTACTTCACCTAAATAATTATCAATTGCCATAAAGCCTATATTATGTCTAGTTTTTTCATATTCTTTACCAGGATTTCCTAGTCCAACTATTAGTTTCATTTTGTACCTCCAAAGATTCCTTGATATGTTTTATTTTCATCAATATAAACTGGTTTATCTATTTTTACATAGTCTTTTCCACCATAAAGTGCTTCAATTAATATTAGTGAACTCTCACCATTTCTATTATCATAAACAGTGACAATTGTTTTTATACCAAATTTATATTTTTTTAATGATTCAATAATTTCTATAATTCTTGAACTTGTATGAACAAGATAGAAATATCCACCAACATTTAAAGATTTTGCTGCAATTGAAACAACTTCATCCAAATTAGTAGTTATTTCATGTCTTGCTTTAGCTAAAATATCATTATCATTTATAATTTTTTCATTATGATAAACAAAATATGGTGGATTACATGTAACAATATCATACTTTGTTTTAGAATCAATTTTTTTTATATCATCATTTCTATAATCAATATTACTAATGTTATTAACCTCAATTGATTCTTTGCCAAGCTCATAAATTTCTTTTTGTATTTCGTAAGCAACTATATTAATTTTGCTACCATATTTTTTTGATAAAATTAATGGAATTGGTGCATTACCTGAACATAAATCCAAGATATTTTTAGAATTTTTTCTAACCTTAACAAACTCAGCTAGTAAAACTGAGTCAACTGAAAATTTAAAATAATCTTTATTTTGATATATTTTCATATCATAATCATATAAATCATTTAATTCTATCTGAGTCATAAACACATTTATCTCCATTTATTTCAACTGTAAATTTTTTATTTAAAATATCTATTGAAACAACTCTGCCTTCTCCATCTGGAGTCTTCACGTTTTCTCCTACTTTTGGTAAAAGTTTTCTATGACATGTATATACATCATCTTCATATGCAAGGCAGCATAATAATCTACCACAAGCCCCATTAATTTTACTTGGATTTAAAGCAATATTTTGATTCTTTGCCATATTTATACTTATTGTATCTATGCCATTTAAAAATGAAGCACAGCATAATGGTCTGCCACAATGACCTAATCCACCAATTTCTTTAGATTTATCTCTTACTCCAATTTGATGAAGTTCAATTCTTGTTTTATATTTGGCAGCAAGTTCTTTTACTAAATCTCGGAAATCAACACGATCATCTGAAATAAAATTAAAAATTAGTTGTTTTCTATCTAAAGTATAAGAAGCGTCTAGTATTTTCATTTTTATATTCATCTTTTTTACTAACTCTTTTGCATAATTTAAAGCTAGTTTTGCATCTTTTAAATTATTCAAATAATTATTATAATCTTTTTTTGTTGAAATTCTAAGTACTGGTTTCATATTTTCTATATTTATATTTTTAGATTCCTTAATATCTATATCTGTTACTTTTGCAAATTGTTCACCTTTTTCAGTTTCTACAACAACTGTTAGATTCTTTTTTAGATCCATATCTTCATATTTAAAATAATATATTTTACCAGAATCTTTAAATTTTATTCCACATATCTTCATAAAACTACTCCCACATTAATATCATTTTGTTTAAAATTAATTCTTTATTTAAATTGAATTTGAATTCACTTTGAATTTGCTCGATCAATGTTATTCTTTTAGCTAATATTTTTATATCATTAATATCAACACTTACTAAAATTTGTTCAATTAATGATTTATCACAATTTAATCGATTTAATAAATAATCATACTTTATTATATACGCTTTTCTCAATATATCAAGTATTGTTTCAATTTCAAATCTTTCTTTTTTAGCAATTTGTTTTACATGATTCATTAATATATATTTTTTAGTTGAATTTAATTTAAAAGCAAAATCCATTGTTTCTTCAAAATATTTATATTGTTCTTCAGTTATAGATAATACATCTTTAATATCTTCAAACTTGTAATTTATCTTAAATAATTCACATCTACTTTTTATAGTAGGTAATATTTTTGAAACAGAAGTAGTTATAAAAAAACTTACAATGTTTTTTTCTGGTTCTTCTAAAAACTTCAAAATTTTATTAGCAGAAGACAAATTTAATTTTTCTGCTTCTTTTATAATATATATTGAATAACTTCCCATTATTGAAGTAGTAGAAAAAGTATCAATTATATTTTCAATTTGAAAAACTTTAATTTCTTTTCCATCTGGTTCAACTGAAATTAAATCAGGAAAATTATTATTATCAATTAAATTATCATATTCATGATTTGTAATAACTTTTATAATATTTAGTACATCTTCATAACATTTAGTAATATTGTTTGTTTCAAACAAAAAAGCATGAGAATTTTTTTTCTCAAGAAATGTTTTTTCTATATTTTTAATTATTGCTTCTTTGTCCATATCATCACCAAAAAAATTTATATGCTAATATTCCATAAATTATTAAACCAGGAAAACCTAGTATCGAAGTTACTATTAAACTAAAATAATTTATTGGAACATAATAACCAAGTTTTACTAAAATTATATTTAAACTATAAATTGTAATTGTTGAAAACAAAACATTTTTTAACATTTTTTTTATTTTATTCATGTAATCACCATATTACAATATATTTAAATAAATATTTATTTATGATATTTCTTTTCTATCTAACAATGCTTGATCTAAAGTTAAGGAATCTAAATAATCAATTTCAACTCCCATTGGAATACCATAAGATAATCTTGTAACTTTTATATTTTTATCTTCTAATATTTTTTTAATATATAATGTTGTAGTTTTTCCTTCAATTGAAGATTTTAAAGCTACAATAACTTCAGCATTTTCAACTCCATCTAATCTACTAACTAAACTAGATAAATTAATATCTTCTGGATAAATACCATCCATAGGAGATATAAGTCCATTAAGTACATGATATTTTCCATTAAATGTTCCAGACTTTTCAAACATAAATACACTTTTATAATCTTCTACTACACATATTAAATCATTTCTTCTATGTTCATTTTCACAAATATAACAAATTTCAGAATCTGTTAAATGTCCGCATATTTTGCATCTATGTAATTTGTTTTTACAGTCTTTTATTGCTTCAACAAAATTATCAATATCTTCATCACTTAATTCAATTAATGCGAGTGCATTTCTCTCTGCACTTTTGTCTCCTACACCAGGTAATTTTTTAAATGAATTTATTACATTATTTAAACTGCTTGGATACATATTAAATCAATCCACCTAGTTGTTTACCATACATTCCGAGTTTAGATTCAATATCACGTTCAATTTTTGTAACTGCATCATTAAATGCAATTTTAACCATATCTTCTAAAATATCAAGATCATCTGCATCAAAATTTTCCATTTTTTTAAATTTTACACTTTTTAATTTTTTATCACCAGTTAATATTACATCAACTAATTCAGATGAACCAGTGTATTCTGTTCCATATATTTCTTGTTGTTTTCTTTCTATATCTTTTTGCATTCTTTGGGCTTGTGCCATTAAATTATTCATATTCATATTTATCTCTCCTATTCCATATTCACATTATTTGTGCCAAATATACTCTCTGCTAGTTGGCACGAATTATCATCTTTATTAATGAATCCCGACTCATCTATTATTTCATATTTTTTTTCTTTATCGTATGTTGTTAAAAACTTTTTCCATTCTTGTTCATTTAAAAATATAAATTTATATTCTTTATCAGTAACTTTTTTAAATAGTATTTCTAACTCATGTAATTTTTTATTACCAATAAGTTTTGAACTCTCGCTTTTTGTAACTAGTAAAGCATAAGAGTCTGATACAATTTGAGGTACCGAATTTTTCACTATATTTCTAAATTCTTTCTCATCATTATTTTCTAAGTAATTATAAAAGTTTTTCCAAAGTTCGATAAATGCTATTTTATTTTCTTTACTTGCATTGACTAAAACATTATTAGTTCTAACATCAATAAACTCTTTATCTACTTTATAGTAACCTGAATCATTACTAGTTAACATATTATTTACGTCAACTTTCATGTCTTTTGAAATTATTTCCCGGGAAATAATTTGATTAATATCTCGACTGCTTAAATTAACTTCATCATCATTAATAAAAGATATTAATTCAAGTTCCAACATTAAGAAACCGTTCGAATTACTATTTATTTTTCCAAGTAACTCGTTTAATGAATTGATAATTTTTCTTAATTGTTTAAAGGCATTGTTACTTACTTCTTTTTGTTTAAAGCTAATTGCTTTATTTAAAAAATATTCAATCATTTTATCCAGTAATAGTTTAATATCTATACCGCTCATTTTAATTTCATTTAGTTTTAAAAGTAAGCTATCTAAATCATTATGTAAGATAGAAACATATATTTTTTCTATATCATCATCTGTTATGGTTCCATAATTTTCTTTAATTATATCTATGGTAATTTCATCACTTATCTTAGATAATTGATCCAATATACTTAAAGCATCACGCATACAACCATCAGACAAAAATGCTATTTCCGTTAAAGCTTCTTCAGAACATTTTATGTCTTCTTCTTTGCAAATATTATTAAGATGTTCCTTAATTTCATTTCTATCAATTCTTTGAAAATCAAATCTTTGGCATCTAGATAAAACAGTTATAGGAACTTTTTGAATTTCTGTTGTTGCTAAAATAAATATAACATTATGAGGAGGTTCCTCAAGGGTTTTTAAAAAAGCATTCCAAGCACTTGTTGATAACATATGTACTTCATCTATAATATATATTTTGTATTTGCTATTAGTTGGAGCAATATTCACTGAATCAACAATATTTCTTATATCATCAACACTATTATTACTAGCTGCATCAAGCTCTATTATATCTGGATTTTGATTAATATTTTTACAATTTTCACATTCTCCGCAAGATATTCCATCTTTTGGGTTTAAACAATTTAAAGCACGAGCAAATATTTTAGCTGTACTTGTTTTACCTGTACCTCTTGGTCCAGTAAAGATATAAGCATGCGCAATTTTATCATTTATAATGGAATTAACTAATATTTTTTTTATAGAATTTTGTCCAACCAAATGATTAAAATCACTTGGTCTATATTTTCTGTATAAAACCTTGTAGTCCATAAGATTCACCTAGGTAAATTATATCATATTAGGCTTATCTGTTACAATTATCTTTAAAAAATTGTGTCAACATTTCTTTATATTTTCTAACTTTATCTTTGTCAGTATTAATCAAACAAATGTTTGTTTTACTAAATTGTTTTTTATTTTCATTTCTTGGTATTAAATAGTATACATTTTTTATGCGTGCTTCTTTTATAACTGTCATACACATTTCACATGGTTCTAAAGTAACATATAGATCACAGTCAAATAAACGAAAATCTTTTAATTTCTTATTTGCTTTTGATATAGCACTTATTTCAGCATGATTAATTGTTAAATTATTCTTTATTCTATCATTATGAGCTTTAGAAATAATTTTACCATCTTTGACGATTATTGCTGCTACTGGGATATCTTTATGCTTTTTTGTTTTTAAAGATTCTTTAATTAATTCTTCTACCATGTTTCCTCCATATTTATATATAAAAAAAGCACACACAATTAGAGGTTATTATGGCTGCTGTATTCCTACTCTGACCAGGTTCTAACATAATTGTTGTGCAAGTTAATTATAGCAGATTATGAATTGTTACTCAATACATTTTAACCAATTTACAAATATTTAAAATTTGTTATAACTATAATTACAGATTTTAATTATTTGCTTATATAATTATTCTAATGTTTCACGTGAAACATTAAACCTATATATTTTTTATAATCAGTATTTTAATAACAAAATTTATTATTATCATTATTATTGTCTTAATTTAAGTTATTTCTTTTTAATGTTTCACGTGAAACATTAAAAAACAATTATATATTTAATTAATAACAGATAAACACTTGTATTTTATTAAAAAATTATTTTAAAAATGAGTAAAATATATAAATTTTAATATCTTGTTTTATATATATTACTAGGTTTCACGTGAAACATAGTAATATTATTCATATTCCGTTAAAAATATATTACTTATAATTATTTAAAAGTGTTTTTTATTAGTTTCTATTTGTTTTTTTGTTTTAATGTTTCACGTGAAACATTAAAATCTTTATTATTTTATTAATACATATTTATATTTTAAATTATTAGTATATAAAATACATTATTTTATAATTTTAACTATATGTTTCACGTGAAACATATAGTTTCATTTTTTACTAAAATAGAGTGACATTTTTTAAATAACTTTTTTTATTAAAAAAATATAAAACAATTTACCAATGTTTCACGTGAAACATTGGATGATTATATAACAACTGTTTTGTCAATGCACAAATTTTAAATTTTTGTAATATTGATAACTTCAAATTTTAAATATTTGTCTATCAAAAAAAGAAGAAACTACTCAGTTTCTTCTTTGATATTTTCCTCTGTCTCTTTATCTAATATACTTATTGTTGAAACATATTGGTTATCTTTAAGGTTAATTAATTTAACACCTTGTGTTACTCTACCTAATTGAGATATTTGATCTATTCCCATTCTAATAGCCATTCCAGATTCAGTTATCATTAATAAGTCTTTATCATTGTTTACTATTTTATGAGCTATCATTTCACCATTTTTATCAGTAACGTTTAAGGCTTTTACTCCTTTGCTGCCACGTTTAGTCATTCTATACTCACTTATTAAAGTTTTCTTTCCATAACCAAATTTAGTAACAATTAACAAGTTATCATCGTCTTTACCAACTTCCATGCCAGTACATTTATAATCGCCATCTAAATTAATACCTTTAACTCCACTAGCAGTTCTTCCCATTGGTCTAACTTCATTTTCATTAAATACAACCATACGACCAGATGTAGATCCAAGAATTACTTTGTTAGTTCCATCTGAAAGCTTAACGTCAATTAATTCATCGCCATCTTTTAATGAGATAGCAATCTTTCCACTCGTACGTATGTTTGCATATTCTTCCACTGCAGTTTTCTTAACTAGTCCATCTCTAGTAGCAAAAATTAGATATTTGTTATCATTTTTATTACTAATACTTATAATTGAATTAATTTTTTCATCTTTTTCAATTTGAAGCAAATTAATAATTGGTAAACCTTTAGCTTGTCTACTATATTCAGGAATTTCATAACCTTTTAGTCTATAAACTTTACCTTTATTAGTGAAGAATAGTATATAGTCATGAGTTGACGCATTAACTAGATACTTAACATAATCTTCTTCGTTAGTAGACATTCCTTTTATTCCTACTCCGCCTCTATGTTGAGATTTAAATGTTGATGAAACACATCTCTTAATATAACCTTTATCTGATATAGTTACTATTATATCTTCTTCAGGTATTAAGGATTCATCTTCAATATAATCAATTGCAGTCATATCAATGTTAGTTCTTCTTTCATCAGCATATTTAGCTTTGATTTCAAGTAATTCTTTCTTGATTATATCTAATACTTTTTGTTCACTTGCTAAAATTTCTTTTAATTCTTTAATTTGTTCAATTAAATCAGCAAGTTCATTCTCAATTTTATCTCTTTCTAGACCTGTTAATCTACGAAGTTTTAATTCTAGAATTGCATTAGCTTGAATTTCATCAAATCCGAATCTTTGAATCAATTTTTCACGAGCAATTACATCAGTTTCTGCTTCTTTTATGATTTTTATAACTTCATCTATATTATCAAGAGCAATTTTATATCCTTCTAAAATATGAACTCTTTCTTCTTTTTTTCTAAGATCAAATTTAGTTCTTCTAATTATAACTTCTTTTTGGAAGTCAATATATTTAGAAATAATTTCTTTAATGTTTAAAACTTTTGGAGTTCCATTATCTATCATTAAGAAAATAATACCAAAAGTAGATTGTAATTGAGTATGTTTATATAAATTGTTTAAAACTACTTGGGGATTTGCCTCTTTTTTAAGAGTAATAATTATATTAACACCTTTTTCAAGGCTTGTTGCATCATGATAATCTGCAATTCCATCTAAAACTTTATCTCTAACTAATTCACCTATTCTAGTTTTAAGATCAAAAGTATTGATTCCATAAGGAAGTTCAGTTATTACAATTCTATTTTTTCCATTATTTTCATCAATTTCAGCCTTACAACGAATAGTAATTGTTCCTCTACCAGTTTCATAAGCCTTTTTTATACCACTGTTACCTAAAATAATTCCACCAGTTGGAAAATCTGGGCCTTTTAATTTTTCCATAATTTCTGGAATGGTTATTTCATGATTATCTATATATGCAACGCATCCATCAATTACTTCACCTAAGTTATGTGGAGGTATATTAGTTGCCATACCAACGGCAATTCCCATAGTTCCATTAACTAAGATATTTGGAAATCTTGAAGGTAAAACTTCTGGTTCCATTTCAGTTTCATCAAAGTTAGGAATCATATTTACAGTTTCTTTGTTTAAATCACGAAGCAATTCCAACGAGATTTTAGCAAGTCTAGATTCGGTATAACGCATTGCTGCTGCACCATCACCATCCATATTACCAAAGTTTCCGTGTCCATCAATTAGCATATGTCTATAACTAAAATCTTGAGCCATTCTAACCATTGCTTCATAAATTGAAGAATCACCATGTGGGTGATATTTTCCCATAACGTCACCAACAACACGTGCACATTTACGATATTGTTTATCTGGTGTATAACCATTTTCATACATTGAATAAAGAATTCTTCTATGAACTGGTTTTAAACCATCTCTTAAATCTGGTAAAGCTCTGGCAACTATAACACTCATCGAATAATCAAGAAATGATTCTTGAACTTCTGTAACAATATTATTTTGATTAATCTTATCCATACCTTACCTCCTATATATCCAAGTTTTGAACAAAATGAGCATTTTCTTCGATGAATTTTCTTCTTGGTTCAACATCTTCACCCATAAGTGTTTCAAAAACCTTATCTGCAGCAACTAAATCTTCAACTGTAATTTGTCTTAAAATTCTATTTTCTTTTGACATTGTTGTTTCTTTTAACTCGGCTGCATTCATTTCTCCTAAACCTTTAAATCTTTGAACTTCGTAGCTTTTACCATTTAAAGATTCAATATATTCGTTATATTCATTATCATCTAGTACATATTTTATTGTTTTTCCACAAGTCACCTTATATAAAGGTGGTGTTGCAGAATAAACATGTCCTGCTTCTACTATTGGTTTAAAGAATCTATAGAATAATGTTAATAGTAATATTCTAATATGTGATCCATCAACATCGGCATCGGTCATGATTATAATTTTGTCATATCTTAACTTAGATAAATCGAATTCATCACCAACTCCTGTACCAAAAGCAGTTATAATAGTTCTAATTTCGGCATTTTCAAGGGCACGATCTAGTCTTGCTTTTTCAACATTTAATATTTTACCTCTTAATGGAAGTATAGCTTGAGTCATTGAATCTCTTCCTGTTTTAGCACTTCCACCAGCTGAATCTCCCTCGACTAAGAATATTTCACATTCACTTCTATCTTTGCTCTTACAATCAGATAGTTTTCCCATAAATCCAGGTAGATCCAAATCTGTTTTTCTTCTAGTAACTTCACGTGCTTTCTTAGCTGCAAGTCTTGCATGGCTAGCAATAATACATTTTTCAACAATAGTTCTAGCATTATCAGGATTTTCCATTAAAAATCTTTCAAATCCTTTTGAGAAAACACTGTCAGCAAGTTTTCTTACTTCAGAGTTTCCGAGTCTTCCTTTTGTTTGACCTTCAAATTGAGGATTTGGATGTTTACAAGAAATAATCATTGTTAATCCTTCTTTGACATCGTCTCCAGTTAAACTATCATCTTTTTCTTTAAGC